>MDTG01195570.1_pt1 | contig 78634 bp, 71 predicted proteins | sample 811421 | NCBI WGS metagenome assembly MDTG01 (sample SAMN05326645, study PRJNA326480) | marine metagenome | isolation source: seawater | place: Pacific Ocean: South East | collected 2011
ACTTTACATACGCAAAGGAAAATATCCGCAATCTCATTTAGGCTCTGTTGAGATACCGGATAAAACAGGCCTTTTTGAGAGCTTAAGGCCTGTTTTTCCGGCATGACGTTCTTTTCTTACATCGAACTCAGTTTATTTTAGGGTTACTTACTTAAGTCGCAAGAAGTATATTTCTGAACCTAGCCTCCATTTGTGTCTTCACAAATGGCTGTTAAAAGACGCTGTGAGGACACAGCTTGTGACTAAATTAAGATTGTTTCAATTCTAAAAGAGATAATGGAGAACCGTCCCTTAGGATGACAACAGAGAAATCCTCCGGCCTTCGGCCACCTCCTTTAAAAAAGGAGGAATGTTTCTGCTAGTATTGAGAGCAATGCTATCAATCCCTGTTTTCTGATTTCCGTTCACTGATCAACTCATCCACCGATCAACCAGCCACCAAACCCGAGGATTAAAATATTTTTTCTAGATTCTGTCCCGAAAGGTCAAAACGATCGTCAAACCCATAAATCGCGATTTTTTAAAACGAATTTCAAACTCATAATTTTTAAACAATGCAAAAGTATTTATACCTGTTTAGAGGTGGCGATGCCCGAATGGCTGAAATGTCTCCTGCAGAAGTTGAAGCTCATATGGATGAATGGAGAGCCTGGATGCAGGGCCTTGCCGAAAAAGGACAGCTTATTGACGGCTTGCCGCTAAAGGCAGAAGGTAAGCAAGTTTCTAAAGGCGGAGCTGTAGTTACTGATGGCCCTTTTGCCGAAGGTGCCGAAATTGTAGGAGGCTACCTAATGGTCAATGCCTCATCGTTAGAAGAAGCCACCGAAATATCTAAAGGCTGCCCAATTCTGGATGCTGAAGACGGGCATATTGAAATCAGAGAGATTCAGGATATGTAATTCATTAACTTAGGGAGGTGTTAACATACGCGTCATTTCGAACTTGTTTCGGAATCTTTTGTATTAAAGCCCCTGAAACAAGCCTGCCTGTAGGCAGACAGGTTCAGGGTGACGGTTGGTTTTTAAGCTAACACCTCCTTTTTCTTATGCCTTCTGCTGTCAATCAAAAGCTGGATCATCTTTTTCGTCACGAATATGGAAAGCTGGTTTCCTTATTTGCCAACAAGTATTCTCCGCACCTTATCGATACCATTGAAGATGCAGTTCAAGAGGCTCTCTACAAAGCGGCCAGGCAATGGTCGTTTCAGCCCATGCCCAATAACCCCTCTGCCTGGTTATACCGAGTGGTCAATAATCAGATTATTGATTATTTAAGAAAGGAAGCCAAATCGGTTTCTTACGAACAGGCAGTTACGGCCGATGCCATTGGCGAAGAAGAAAGCGGGCTACCCGAAGAAAAGGTGATTGTAGATGATCAGCTTCGAATGATTTTTGCCTGCTGTCACCCGGCCATGAAACCAACCGAGCAACTTATGCTCAGCCTAAAGTTGCTTTGCGGACTTTCTGTAAAAGAAATTGCCCGCGCATTATTAAAACAGGAAGAAGCTACGAAACGAGCCATTACACGGGCAAAAATCAAATTCAGAGAAGAGGTTGGGGCCTTGAAAGTACCTGAGGGTGGCGATCTGGAAAACCGGTTGGAAGCGGTGCTTCAGGTGATTTACCTGCTTTTCAATGAAGGCTATAAGGCTACCGAAGGGAACCAGCTGATGAAGCAAGATTTGTGTGAAGAAGCCATACGTCTGGCCTTTTTGTTGACCAATGAACCCAGCTGTGATAAAGGCGAGCTGAAGGCGCTTATAGCCATGATGTTGTTTAAGGCGGCTCGTTTTCCGGCACGAACTGATGAGGCAGGTAATCTGCTGACCCTGGAAAATCAGGATCGATCCAAGTACGATGAAGAGCACATCAAGTGGGGATGGCATTTTTTACATGATTCCTCTAAGTTTTCCGGCTCATCGGTTTATCAGTTGGAGGCTGCCATATCATGCTATTACACCACAGCTGAGACCTACGAAAAAACCAACTGGAAAGCCATTCTAAGTCTTTATGACACTTTAGTTAAACTGAAGCCGGTACCCGTAGTACAGATGAGCAGAATATTGGTGTTGAGTAAGGTGAAAGGGGCAACTGCGGCCCTTAAAGAAATGGAGGGCTTGGAAGAAGTAATTGAAGGGAATCAGTCCTTTCTTGCCCTAAAGGCCGATTTATATGCTGAAATTGGTAATTGGTCAGCGGCCAGGGTTCATCTGCAAAAGGCAATCGGTCAGGCTTTGAATATTACGGAGAGAAGGTTTCTGGAAAAGAAGCTCCAGAGTTGGATTGGGAAGTGATCTTGGGTCGATTTTATATTGAGCACTCTGATATATTTGTTGCAAACGAGTATAAGTGGCTTTGACTGGATTGGATGTAGTCTCTTGTCATTTCCGTATAGGTGGGAATGCCCGTCTTTCACAACAGAATAACTGGGAGATCCGATTTCTACCTGCGCGGGAATGACAGCAGAAACAAAGTCTACTTCTTTCTCACACTCTCCAGCATGGCTTCCATATCAGACTTAGTGTAGACTTTACCTTGAAGCACCATGCTGCTGATGCTTTGAGTATTGCTAATGTCTTCCAGCGGATTATCATTCAGAATGAGTAAATCTCCTGATTTGCCTGCCTTCAGGCTTCCGTAGAAATCATTCACTTCCAGAAACTTGGCTCCGTTAATAGTTGCGGCCTTAAGGGCCTCAATTTCCGGCAGACCGGCATCGACCAAAGCCTTCAATTCCCCATGCAACGATTGGCCGGGGTACACATAGCTATTGGAGGCACCGCAGTCTGAGCCGGCCAGCAGCAGAACTCCTGCCTCATGTAGCTTGGGTACAAGATTTATGAAGGTATTGTTCAGATCAATACGCATTTGAGTGAACGCTTCATTGGCATTCAGCGCGCTACGAATTCGCCCCTGATAGGTGGCAATAATACCGTTTTCTATGTAGTTCAGATACTCATCATTGGAGTGGTCTACCTCTTTGAGGTAAGTCAATGTGTTGCCAATAAAAAGGGTGGGGGTAACATAAGTGTTGTGGTTGCGCAACAGATTGAATGTTGTTTGTTCCTGAGCTTCACCGGTAGAGGCCATCAGCCGATTCATAGAGCCCCAAAAGCTGGCTTTTCCGGCAATCACATCATTTGTTACTTCCTGTTCTTCTGCCGATGTGCCCTTTAGCACATAATATAGATGTTCGATTGAGCCGAGTCCTGCTTCTACCGCTTCATTAAGCATTACCGTAAATGGCATATGACCGGAGGTTTGAATGCCGCGTTTTTGTGCTTCTTCTAATATCCACAGGTAAGCATCGCGTGAAATGCGGCTGTCATAGAGCTTGATAAAATCAACGCCCATGCTGGCGAGTGAATCTACTGCCTTTGCAGCCTCAGCTTGTGTGGTAACGGAAATAGAGCCCGCCCAAGTTGCTCCCGGCCCGTCCAGCTTCGGACCCGAAGTAAAGATTTTAGGGCCTATCATGGTTCCCTCTTTAATAGCCTTCTGCCAGTCAAATATCTGGTGGGTCATATCGCCTCCGGCTTCGCGCACCCCGGTTATGCCATTGGCTGTAAATAGTGGAATCAAATTCTTGTTTTCCTCAATGAGTTCTTCGCCACCCCTAAAATGAATGTGCATATCCCAAAGCCCCGGGATTACAAATTTCCCATCGGCCTCTATCGTCTGCGTAGCATTGTACTTTCTTGAGTAATCGTCAGAGATGAAGGCAATGGAGCCTTCTTTTATGCCAATCATACGATCGCTAAGTATTTCACCACTTTCCACATCTATTACTTCCGCATGAGTAATAAGAATGTCTACCGCTTCTTTGGGTTGACATGAATATATTGCAAGAGCAAAGAGTAAGAGAAGAACGCTGGATTTCATAAGGCTTGTTTTCTTAAAAGTAATTGAATTCCCTTTTCTATTCAGATTGATTTTTTTGAATGGAAGGAACTATCATTCCCATGTAGGTGGGAATCCACATCGGTTGGTAATATTTCTGAAATCCCGTGCAGGCCTGCGGATTGCAGGTATGCTGCGATGGCGTTAGAAGGAGAATTTGCAGTAATCCTTACAAAGATTTAGTTCTGAATAACTAGTTTCAAATCCATGTTCAAGGTCATTCTTCGTTTTGGGTTGATAATAGCCGCTTTGTTGATTCTCTTTCAGCTAAGCAAGATGTCTCTATTGATTCCGGATATGTCCTCAGATCTCATTCTGGGTTTAGTGGGTGCCGCATTTATAGGTTTGGGTATTTATTTAGGGCTTAAGTTCAGAAAGGTGGAAATCGTGGAGGTTGGGCCGGTGATTGAAATTGATGAGCAGCAGATCGAAGCCCTCGGGCTCACTGAAAGGGAAATGGAAGTGCTCCGGCTTATTGCCAGCGGGCTTTCTAATGTAGAAATTGGAGAGAAGCTCTTTGTTTCGGAAAACACCGTCAAAACTCATGTATCTAATCTGTTTGTCAAGCTCGATGTGAAGCGCAGAACTCAGGCGGTTACCAGAGCTAAAGAGTTGAGGATAATAGAGTAGTACACTTTCTACTTTCTCTTTTTTGGGGGCTATGGCTAATCTCACTGGATGGCTTAAGGAATAGACACAGAGGGTGACCACGAAACAGAAATCAATCAAAGATTCACTAATTTCATACAAAAGTATGAGTCCCATTGCTCGCAAAACCGACTGTTTTGGCTGAAAAAAAAGTGAACAAATGAAAAAACTCATTATCAAATTCGGATTGATTGGTGGCCTTTTAATGGTCGGTTTTGGCTTTGTATCTGTTGCGCTTGTGGGCACTGCAGAAGGAGGGTACGCATTGGGAGAAGTTATTGGCTACGCCTCCATTCTGGTGGCTATGTTGCTAATTATTGTGGCTCAGTTGAATTACAGAAAAGAGCAGGGAGGGCTGCTTTCATTCAGTGAAGCTTTTAAAATTGGTTTGGGAATCTCCTCTATTGGTGGTTTGGCCTTTGGCTTGTATAATGCCGTGTATGTGTTGTGGATTGATCCAGACTTTATGAGAAATTATTTTGCTTACACGGAGAATATTCAAATAACAGACCCTTCGTTCGAAGCGAAATATCAGGTCTATCTGGATAGTTATGGCTTTTTTGCTTCTACTTTTGGGCAATCACTGCTTATGTTTCTTACCGTATTTCTAATTGGTTTTGTAATTAGTATTATTGGAGGATTGTTTTTGCAGCGAAAACAAACCTTAAAAACCACATAGCCCTTGGGTCGATTTATTCTTACACTATCATTTTTTGCCGTTCTGACCTTGACTAAAGCTCAGAACGGTAGCTATTTACAGGAGGTAAAGGCCTGGCAGGAAGAACTAAATAAAGAATACCTTGACCCCAACAAGTCTCCCTTAACCGAGCAACAGAGACGAAGTTTTCAAGGGCATCGATTTTATCCCATACAAGAGAAATATAGAGTTATAGCTCGCTTCGAGCCAACGCCCGACTCGAAGCCCTTTCCATTAGGCACCAGCAAGGGTACTACCAAAACCTATAAGAGAATAGGTGTTCTCCATTTTCAACTTGATGGTGAGGCCTATACACTGGAGGCGTATGTAGAACAGAGAAGGTTCAGTTTACCCGGTCAGCCAATTTATGTATTCCTTCCTTTGGTGGATGAAACTACAGGTAATGAAACCTATGGAGCAGGACGATATATGCACTATGAGGGAATCCCGGAAGGCACGGAGTGGGTGATAGACTTCAACAAACTCTACAATCCGTATTGTGCCTATAGCGACAACTATGAGTGCCCCAAAGTGCCCGAAGCGAATTATCTGCCCATTAAGATTGAGGCCGGAATAAAGGGGTATTAGAAGTTATGTGTTTGAGAATTTAAGAAGAAAGCTGGGCGACAGAGGACACTAATGTCAACTTCTACTTAAACCATACAGATATTTTTAAGATATTGAAAGTCCTCTACATCTCTCAGTACATATGTTAGAATTGTTCAGACACGTTTTTGATAGCAATTTCATGCCTCATGGGCATTGTTATTTTTGGGAAAAGGAAATACTCATCCCTATTGTTATTGGAGACGGCCTGACCTTCATATCCTATATGCTCATCCCCGTAGTATTGTGGAGGTATGTGAAGGCGCGGAATGACCTAAAGTTTTCTTTTGTATTCAAGGCCTTTGCAGCCTTTATATTCTTTTGCGGCATTGGTCACCTCGTAGACATAGTAAACATTTGGGAGCCTTACTATCGGGTAAGCGCCATCACAAAAATGTGCACGGGCCTGGTTTCACTCGGTACCATTGTTCTGCTCTTTAAGTTTTTTCCAAAAGCCCTTAAAATTGGTCTTCCGGGCCAGGTAGAACAGATTAACAAAGAGCTCAAGCGCCAAAACCATGAGTTAGAAGAACTCAATGATTTCTACAACGACACCATGAAGACCGTTCGGTTAGGCTATTGGCATTTGGACCTTAGAAACAATGAATTGTTTTGGAGCCCTGTAGTGTATGAAATACACGAAATGGAGCCCGGTACTCCAATTAGTGTAGAGAGTGCCATTAGCTACTATCATCCAGACCATATTCATTTAATCACAGGAGTTGTTCAGGAGGCTATTGAATCGGGAAAACCCTTTGACCTTGACCTAAAGCTCATAACGGCCAAGAAGAATGTGATTTGGGTAAGGGCCATTGGCAAAACGGTATATGAGAAAGGAAAAGCTATCAGGCTCAAAGGACTTTTTCAAGACATTAACGAGAGCAAATTGCGCGAACAGCGACTTTTAGAAAGCGAGTCTGCACTCAATGAGGCCGAAACTATAGCCAAAGTAGGTAGCTGGCGATGGTATGTAGATAAGGATGAGCACTATTGGTCCGATGAGCGTTTCCGCATTTTGGGCTATCATCCCAACGAAATTGAACCATCGCTAAAGGCATCTTTTCAGTTGATTCATTCAGATGATAGAGAGAGTGTGCAACAAATGGTTGAACAGGCCATTGCTGAGAGGGCTCCTTATGAGATTCGGTATAGAATTAAGACAAAAGATGGTCAGCATAAGGTGCTCATCGACAAGGGAGTGCCTTCAGAAGACAAATACTCTGACGAAACCCTGTACCTCGGGGTGGTAAGAGACATCACCGAAGAACATACCCGAGAGAGAGAACTTCAGGAATCGCTACAAGCTCTGGAACGTTCTAACAGAGAGCTGCAAGACTTTGCCTATGTGGCTTCACACGATTTACAAGAACCTTTGCGGGTTATAACCAGTTATTTGCAATTACTGGAAATTGGGCATGCCGAAAAGCTGGACGATGAAGCCAGGCACTTTATACAAAGCATTATTAAGGCTTCTGCCCGCATGAAGAACCTCATCAACGATTTGCTCACCATTTCTAAACTAGATACATCTCCTAAAGAAATCGAGCCCGTAGATCTCAACGAGGTTTTAAAAATTGTGTGCGATAACCTCGAGTTTTCTATTAATGAGTCCGATGCTCAAATAGTATACGACAACTTGCCTACTGTAGAAGGCGATAGGAGCAGGCTGGAGCAGTTGTTCCAAAACCTAATGAGCAACGCCATTAAGTTTCGCAGGCATGATGTACAACCCAGGGTAGAAATCACAGCCACCGAAAAGGGACAAAAATTCAGGATTGCTGTAAGCGATAACGGCATTGGCATAGAGTCGAAGTATACGGAGCGAATTTTTACCATCTTTCAGCGACTTCACTCCAGAGACGAATACGATGGTACAGGCATTGGTCTGGCTATTTGCAAGAAAATTGTGGAAAGCCATGGCTCAACATTTACAGTAGAGAGTGAGGTAGGAAAAGGAACAAGTTTTATTTTTGATCTAAAGCCTGTAAATAAATGAAAGAACTCCACATTTTGCTGGTAGAAGATAGCCCGGAAGATGTAATGCTCACCAAGTTAGCCTTCGACCGGTCGAAGGTTCCAACCTCCATTACGGTAGCGGTGAACGGAGAGGAATGTTTGGCTTATCTAAGGCAGCAGGGTGAATATGCCAAATCGCCCTTGCCCGATCTCATTTTGCTCGACCTTAACATGCCCAAAGTCAATGGTAAACAGGTATTAGAAGCCGTTAAATATGATGATAAGCTAAAGCACATACCCATTATTGTACTCACCACAAGCCTGGCCGAACGAGACATAGAAGATAGTTATAAGAGACACGCCAACAGCTACTTGGCCAAACCCATGGACTTTAATGAATTTATTGCCCTGGTAGAGCACATAGAACAGTTTTGGTTCGATATGGTGAAGCTTCCTAAAAACGATTAATAAGCTTTTCTTATATTGCCTCATGAACCAACGGCCTGAACACTAGGTTTTTAGGGGAACAGATTCAACCTTTGAGATTATTATGGGCAAAGTAAGAGTACTCTTAGCCGATGATCAGACTGTAATACGCGATGCACTCAGTACCTATTTTCTCAATGATGATAGAATTGAAGTGGTTGCGGTAGCCGAAAACGGTCACGATGCACTACAAAAAACAGAACAGTTTAGTCCCGATGTGGTATTAACAGATTTAAATATGCCGGTGCTTAGCGGGCAAGAGCTATCCGTTAGGCTCAGGCAATTGTATCCTTCCGTAAAGGTAATTGTGCTCACCATGATCAACGAAGATCGGCACGTAAAGAAAGCTCTTTCTACCGGGGTAGATGGCTATGTGCTGAAAAACTCTGAGAAGAGCGAGCTTCGGGCGGCTATCTTACAAGTGATGAGCGGAGAGTGCTACTTTAGCCCGCAAATCTCTCATAAAATAATGAACAATCTGGCCAGTAGAATAAAGAAGGAACATGTGGTGGTAGAAATGCCACTTTCCTTGCGAGAAAAAGAGATTCTTAGGCTAATTGTTCAGGAATATAGCAATAGCGAAATTGCCAACGAACTGCTAATAAGCACAAAAACTGTAGATGCACACAAAAGAAACCTCATGGAAAAAACAGGTTCTAAAAACCTTATTGGGTTAGCCATATATGCGGTAGAAAAGGGGCTGGTCTGAACTCTAATTCTCTAAATTTTTAGGAAAAGACACAAATACGTTGGTGCCCTGCCCCGGTTTGGTATCTAGCTCTATGGTGCCTCCCAGCGAATTGACACGGCTCTCAATACTATAAAGACCAAAGCAGTTTTTACTTTCCAGAGTGTTGGTCTTGTCGAATCCTACACCATCATCTTCCACCATTAAAAGTAAGTATTCTGGATATTCAATGAGCTGAACAAAGAGGGTATTAGCCTCAGAGTGCTTAAGCGCGTTGTTTACTAGTTCCTGAACAATGCGGTAAAGAGTGAGCTTTAGTTTTTCTTCCGGTTCTTTTTCCAGGCTGGCCACAAACTCAAACTTTATATCGCAAGCCTTTTCAATATCTTCGATTAGCCCCTCCAGTGCATCAGTAAGTGGCATGTCGGCAATAGACCTTGGCATGAGCGAGTGCGATATATTTCTAATCTCATCGATGGTAGAAGCCAGGTTGGTGGTGCACTTTTCATAGTGCTTTAGCGTATCCTCATCCGTTTTTTTAAGCCACTGCCGCAAAACCCCCAGGTTTAACGAGACAGCCGTAAGGCTTTGTACCACACCATCGTGAAGTTCCTTGGCTATTCTCGATCGTTCTTTATCCTGTGCCTCCAGCACGGAGTCTAGCAAACGCTCTTTAGCTCGTTCGTTTTCCAGTTTTAACCGGTGCCGCTCTATACCATACTCAATTGATTTTTCCAGCAAGCGAGGGTCATATTCTCCTTTAACCAAATAGTCTTGAGCCCCCTGTTTAATCAGTTGCTTTGCTAAGCTAACATCAGAAAAGCCTGTAAGTATAATTATGGGAGTGCTCGATACATTTCTTTTGATCAACTGAAAGCTATCTACCCCTTGTGAGTCTGGGAGCGACAGGTCTAGCAGAATAACATCTGGTTTTGCATTGTCTAATTTTTCCAGTGCAGTAGAAATGCGTGCAGCCTCTTCCACCTTCCAGTAATTGGTGGTACTGAACGACAGAAATTCCTTTATTAGGAATCGGTCGTCTAGGTTATCTTCAATGAGTAATACTTTCCTTTGATTCATTGAAACGGGCTATTCTTGTTTAGGTAAAATGGCTACACTAGACCAGAAGTTGGTGATGCTATTCACCATAGAGGTTAGGTCGCTTAAGTTGTCTGGCTTATTAAAAAAACAATTGGCGTATTTTGCATAGCTATCTCTGACAGCCGAATCGGCCTGCATAGAGGTTAGAACTATCACAGGAATGGTTCTAAAGCGGTCATCAGTTTTTACAAAATCTAAAAAACCAATGCCACTCTCTTTAGGAAGGGTCAAATCCAGCATTATTAGGTTAGGTTTACTCACATGCTCATAGCCCCCTTCTTTCTCCAAGTAGTGCATGGCTTCCTGCACACTGCCCACAACAGCAATGCTCGCCTTAGCGGAGTTATCTTCAATACTCCTTACAATTAATTCGGCATCTCGTGCGCTGTCTTCTAACAGAAGTATATCCAGCTCGCTATGTTTTGGTCTCAATAGGCTCATCGGTAAACTATTTTCCTGAATTAAGGCTCTTTTCCGTATCCAAGAGTGGTATTGAATGTGGGTAGTGAAGTATATTTTGGCGAAAAGCCGAAATTATTCTCTTAATCACTGAATATATAAATCTAAAATATGATTTTGATACACCCAAGTTGTATTAAAAATATTAATAAAGAAGAGTTGGTAGCAGGCACGGAAAAATAATCTTCTTATTCATGCGTGCCATCCTCAATTTGGTGAGTGTATATTGAGTTGAGACAGTAAATTAGTCAGCGAATCGGTAGAAAAGAAATGTTACTACATATAAATATATAACCTTGTAAATAATTCTATTTACAGGTAGGTGAAACCCTTAAAATGCTATAAGCGAATCGCTGAAATTCGATGTTTCTACCTCTAAAATCTAATCATTCCTAAAGAAATGCTCTCACAAGTCAGTAGTTTCGAGTCTCTATTGGTAGAAGGTATTGAGGATGAAAGGCAGTTATTTTACAGAAGGCAACGAGCAGCAGGCATATCATAAATCGGACAGCAAGCAGGCATTGGAGCGTCAAATTGCTAAAATGCATGAGCTGGGCGAAATTTTAAAACGATGGAACCCTGTATTGCTGACGGCTTCTGACCTACTGGAGGCTTTGAAAAGCAGGTTTTCTACCACTCTCGTGACAGCTCCTGCCAACGCCTATATAGTTACCGATGGCCTTAGACTGGGTATATGCCTCGAACAGATTTGCGAACTCATACAGCTTAGGGTGAGCCAACCATGCCAGCCCGTTATGTCTATGGACGATTATACGCTGCTAATGCGCTGGAAGACCCAGGAACCTAATGTGCTGGAAAACTCCATGACCGCCTCGTTCGTTTTCGATTTTCTTAAACAAAAAGGAGCTACAGTGTCTATAGCTCCCGAAGAAATCTCTGTGGCTTTTAAACTACAGCAAAAGTAGTTTACTATTGCAAAGAGCAGCTTCCATTAAAATCAGAAGCATCGAAGAAAGTGCTGGCACGTCCTTTCAAGGCACCTCTTTTGGCCTCAATGGTTAGTTGATTGCTGCCGCTGCGTTTGGGAGAGCAATATTCCAATAAGTAATAACTGTTGGCTCTACCGTTTATCAGGTCTCCAATTTCCTTGAACTTATCGAGCAACTCTCCAATGTTTACGGCAGAAACAAAGCTGGTTTTTCCAATGGCTCTTAGCACGCTTTCGTCTATCTCTTGTCCTAGTCCTATGGTGTAAATGGCCATGTCGGCATCGGCCTTCTTAACTGCTTCCAGAGCCTGGCCTTTGGTAGCTCGATTGGCCTGGTCGGTTCCATCGGTAAAGATGACCACCGCGCTTGAGGCTATCTGATCCTGATTACGGGTTTGAGAGAGTTTTTGAGCGGCTACTTGAATGCCCTGAATCACCGCTCCGTATAAGTTGGTGGAGTTATCAGAACTCATTTGTGCATTTATTCTATCTATGGCAGCTTTAAGCGTGGCGCTATTATTAGAAGAAGCCTGCAGTTGCTTAATATTGGCGGCTCCATCGAACCACCAAATTTCCATTTTAATGGCCTGAGCAGATGGCGATCCTTCAGCAGGAACCACTTCATCGATAAAGCTCTTAGCTGCCGACTTGAGGCCGCTTAAATTCTCTCCACCCAGCACACTACCACTAAGGTCTAGCAGCAGAGTAATATGGTAATCGAACACCTGTTCATTGGGCTGAATTTTGCGCGTAGCTTCGAACTCAGAAATCTGCGCCCCATTTTCAAAAATGGTAAAGTCCCTCTCTTTTAAGCCCGCCACGCCATTACCGGCATTGTCTTGTACTCTAAAGAACACCGATACGTTGGAGGGGAGGTTGACAAACTGATCTTCAATAGTTACCATCAGGCCCGTGTCAGTGTCGTCTTTGTTGCCACAGCCGAGTAATATCATGAACATACCAAGGGCTAGGGTAGATATTTTAAGGATTGAGTTTTTCATCTTCTTAGGTTAGTGGTTTATCGCAAGAACTGAGAAACTAATAGCCGTATTGTGTCGTTGACGGCATAAATCATTTATTTTTGCGGGCAGATTAAAATCAGCAATATGAAGACAACTACCACGTTACTAGGAGATTATGAGTTTGAGTCGGTAAACCCCAACGGAAATAAAGTGCTGTTGGACATGCGACCTGCCGAAGAAAAGCAGGGGCAATCACCTACCGAACTGTTACTATCGGCTCTATCGGGTTGTGCTTCAGTAGATTTGGTTCAGATGCTTAAGAAACGCAAACGGACTGTAAATGGCCTTAAAGTAGAGGCGGAGGGAACCCGAAGAGAAGAGCATCCCAGAGCGTTTACTCATATTAAGCTTACCTTTATTCTCCAGTCGCCCGATGCTACCCAGGAGGAATTTGAAAAACTGGGTCATATGGCAGCTACAAAGTACTGCTCCGTAGCAGGCACACTCAACTGTCAGGTAGACCACTTCTTTGAAATCGTAAGGGATTAAGCTTTGGCTTTTTCTAAGCCGGGCTTTGCCAAGCCGTACTCTATAAGTTGAGCCAATAGGTGACCTTAATAACCAATGCCCGGTTTTTATTTCTGAAATCGTCAGGGAAGTAATTATCGGTATAGGCTATAAACACGTCAGAAACCGGCTTAAAGCGCCATTGAATTCTGGAGTTTATGTTCAGGTTATCGATCTGATTGTTGTATTGAATAAAGGTTGTCCAAAAAAGCTTTTTGGTAAAAGTAATATCGAACCTTGGGCCTATCAGAAACAGATCTGCACTACCGTAGGGTTCGGGTAGTCTAATACGGTTGTAGTTAAAATTCATGGTTACAAGCCCGTAAGGTAAAACCCGGTAATTAAGGTTTCCACCAAGCCCTAGCCTGTTTCCATTATAGTAGCCTCCGGCATTGGCAAATACTGTCAGATAAAATGGCTTTCGGGTATCTCCAGAAAAGAAGGCCTCCACATTGGTATACTCGTAGTCAGTATCGGCCGGTAACCTTTCATTATTATTTCGGGTGGGGTCAAAAGCTCTAAAAAGATAAATGTAGCTTCGATTTACAGAAAGCCTGATGTTGCTGGTGTTCAACATGGCCAGTTCCAGTCCTAATGAAACTTGCGAGTCTGTGGTGCCATTGGTGTCGTTGGTATAAACCTCCGTTTCAATACCGGGACTAATGCGTTGAATAGCTCCTGAGTTGGGATAGAAATTCTTTCGGAGACTCAGAGCGCCACGCTCGTAATTGTTTCGTCTGGCAAAGCCGACTTCCGGATTGTATCCGTTGCCCACCTTTTGAGCCAAACCTTCAATTTGCCAGTTAATGGTAGAGTAGAGCAGGTTGGCCGAAGCCGCAAACGAGTTTTGTGAATCATCTTTTTCGAAAGTTCTGTGATAAAAGAATTTTCCGTTCAGTGAATTATCGGCCGATGCCAGATTGTAATCCAGGCCAACCACGCGATTGAACTGATTGAAGCTTGTGTTGCTCTTATTGGCAAGGTCTTGTTTGTTCACAAAAATGAGCCCTACGTTAGAGCGATTAAAAACCTTGCGCTGAAGGGCCGTAACCGTATAATTAATCTGAGGAAGGTCAATGTCGTTGATAGCAGCAGCTTGCATATTGAGCACCCCCAGCCTCCAGTTATTGTTGAGCTTGCCACTTAGACGCGCACCAAAGTTTATCTTGTTTTGCACATTTACCCCAGTATTTTCATCGCGGCTTACACCTATTCTTCTGGAGAAAAAAGGCCTGAGTCCATCGGCACCAAACTCTGAAAATAAGTCAGCGTTTTCCAGAAAAAACTGTCTTCGCTCCGGAAAAAATATTTCGAACCTGTCCAGGTTGGTCACTTGCCGATCTACCTCTACCTGAGAAAAATCGGGGTTTACCGTTATATCCAGATTAAGTGCAGGGCCCAGAGCCACTTTTGCGTCAAATCCGGCATCAAAGCTCGATTCAGTACTTCGCGGTATTTGTTGCTGATCATCGCGGTTTAAATACCCTCCTTCCTTGATGGTGTTGCCCGATACATAAGGGATAACCGAAACATTGGCTCCCGGTTTTTTGGGGGCTTTATCCCAAACGAGTTTGCCTGTGTGAGCCAATGAATACAGGGCAAAATTACGCGGTACAGGGTTCCATATACTCCGCTCACCAGTGTGCGAGTCTATTCTGTATGAGTTGATGTTCCAAACCAGATTTCCTTCTTTGTACCGTATGCTTTTAAAGGGAATGGCCATCTCTACCATCCAATACCCCTCGTGTTGAGTAGCTTCACCATACCATTTGTTTTCCCAATCGAGCGAGAGGTTGCCCCGCTGGGCTCCACCATTCGAAACCAACCCTTCACGTCTAACTCCAAAGGGGTTAATGCCAAACTGAAAGGCATTGGTCAAATCATCGAACGTATCGAAAGCAATGGTGAACATATCATTGCCTGCTCCGCGAAAATCTCTTCTAAGCGAAGGGGTTACATAAGTGGCATCATCCGGAGCATACAGCTTGGCTCCTACATAAATAAAGCGGTCGTCATAGGTAAACATTAGCTCGGTTTGCGAAGAGGCCCGATTGGTATCGGTAGGGAAATTCAGCCAATAGTCACTACCTTTTTCGGCCTGAGTCCAGCTGTCTTCATTGAGCAAACCATCTATTTTTATGGGGTCTATAGCCTCTTTTATGTGAATGGTTTTAGGTTCCTGCCCCAAGAGTATTTTTGAGAAAATGAGCAGTATAAATGTGGTAATTACTAGTTTAGACATAGAAAAAATTAGCTCAACATTAAGACATGCCAACGAAAACTGAAAGTTAGTTTTCACGTTTCTGATGAGCGGCTTAACATTTTGTTTTTTGATTGTTTTACTTCGACCTTCACTTGCATGAGAGTAGTAAGAGAATTTTTAGATAAACCATGTAAAGTGACCGTGTTTTCGTGGAATGGTAAGTATATCATTAAACTGGAGCATGGCCCATTTGAGCAGACCTTTAAAGTGAGTGAGTTTGATATGTTGGAAGAAGAGATTGAAGGCTTGTTGAATGATGATTTTTTTAACGATGCAATGAATCGGTTCGATGCAATGGGCCGTTCATTAAAAAATGCCTTGAATGCTTAATTTCGGCATCCATTGTAGTTTACACCTTAACCCAATATGATTTTTGCCCTAATCCTTTCAGGAGCAGTCATTATTGTTTTGGCCATACTTCTTTTTCGCCAAATCAGGGAGAAGAAGAAAATGATGATTGAGCGCAACCTGAATCAGAGACAAAAGGCTGCGCTTAAGCAATCGCTGGAGATGCTTATGGAGCATTCTTCAGACTTTTATTTTCGTTACAATCGGCAGGGGTATGTCAACTACGCTTCCAGCAATGTGGAACGTCTGTTAGGTTATGCCAAAAGCGATGGCGATGTGCATTTCAAAGACCTGATCACCGATAATCCCATTAATCAAACCGTTTTCAGGCATATCGATGACTTATTCAAGCTCAACTTCGACATTATAAAGCCCTACTTTCTGGAGATCTACGACAATTATGGAGATCGGCACATGCTTGAAATTTTTGAAACTCCTCATATCGATGATCATGGCAATGTAAGCTATGTAAACGCTATTGCGCGAGACCTCACGGGCATGTATAAGGCCGAAATGGGGCTTAAGGAAAGCGAAAGACAACAATCGCTAATTCTCGATGCCATTCCCGATCCCATGTTCATGATTGACAGAGAGCTACGCTACATGGATTATAAAATTGGCAATGAGGAAGATTTGTGGTACAGGCCCAGTGAGTTTTTGGGTAAACGCATTCGCGATGTAATTCCCAGTCCGCTCAATTATGCTTTTGAAGAAGCCTGCCAGAAAGCTTTTGACTCCGGGAAATTGCAAACCCTTGAATACGATTTTGGCGAAGGCGAATCGCAGCGTTTTTTCGAAGGCCGGGTCATTAAACTCAATGAGAGCCGTCTACTGGTTATTTCGCGCGATATATCTTCTAGCAAAAGGCTGGAGAAAGAGCTCCGAAAGGCTAAAGAGGCTGCAGAATCGGCCGCTCAGGCAAAGAGTAACTTTTTGGCTACCATGAGCCACGAAATCCGAACCCCCATGAATGGGGTGGTAGGGATGATAAGCCTGCTTTCGGAAACTGAAATGAGCGAAGAGCAAAAAGAGTATGTGGAAACCATACAGGCTAGCAGCGATACCCTGCTTAGAATTATCAACGATATTCTGGACTATTCCAGAATAGAATCGGGCAAGCTGGCTTTTGAAGAAAACCTGTTTTACCTCAAAAAAGTGATTGATGATTCCATAGGGTTGGTAAGGTTCGAAGCCAGAAAAAAAGGGATAATTATCAACTCCATGGTCGATGAGAGCGTGCCTAATTTCATCAGAACAGACAGAGGCAGGTTGCGTCAGATTTTGCTAAACCTGCTATCCAATGCGGTAAAGTTCACAGAGCACGGTTCCATCATTCTTTCGGTTCAGGCACTGGAAACGACCGAGAGGCATGTAGAGCTTCTGTTTAAGGTGAAGGATACAGGTATTGGTATTCCGCAAAACAAATTGAACAACCTCTTCAAAGAGTTTACACAGGTCGATTCTTCACATTCCCGCAAATTTGGAGGAACAGGCCTAGGTTTGGCCATAGTCAAGCGTTTGGTAAAAATGCTTCATGGTAAAGTTACTGTGGAGAGCGAAGTGGGAGTGGGTACTACCTTTTCTTTTTCCATCAGGGCCAAGTTGGCCGGTAAGGTTTCGGCCAAAGAGCAAATGGAAAACCCCGATGTGAAAATGGTTGAATCTACCGAAGAGTATATTGCTGAAGATTACCCATTACAAATTCTACTGGCCGAAGACAATGCCATAAACCGTAAGCTCTCCATGCTGTTTATGGAGCGTATGGGCTATATACCCGATGTGGCTACCGATGGCCTGGAGGTAATCAAAAAAGTAAAGGAGAAAAAATACGACCTGATTCTTCTGGATATAGCCATGCCTAAAATGGATGGTTATCAGGTGGTTGAGATAATCAACAATCTGGACGAAGAGCAAAGACCTCTAATCATAGGAGTTTCGGCCAACGCTTTTAAAGGAGATATTGAGCGTGCTTTGGCAGCCGGTATGACCGCCTACCTGGTTAAACCCATTAAATTCAACGATCTCAGAGAAAAACTCATTGAAGGTTACAAGGTGATTCAAGAGGCAAAAGCTTAATTTTGCCGCATGAATTATTTCGTCACGGCCATTGGTACCGACAGTGGTAAGACATTGGTGTCGGCCATTCTGACCGAAGCCTTGCAAGCCGACTACTGGAAGCCTATACAGGCCGGATTACCTGCAGATACAGACCGGGTGAAGGAGTTAGTGAAGAATAACAAAAGCCGGTTTCATCAGGAGACCTTTCAATTAAAAACTCCGGCATCGCCTCATGCGGCAGCCCAGTTCGAACATTTGGAAATTGAACTGACGGACTTTATGCTACCAGGCGTAAATAACCGACTGGTGGTGGAAGGAGCGGGAGGAGTATTGGTACCCATTAATCAGCAAAATTTTGTAATTGAGTTGGCCAGGCAGTTAGATCTGGAAATAATTTTGGTGGCCAATCTCTATCTAGGGAGCATCAACCATACCTTGCTTACGGCCGATTTTCTGAAAAGGAATAACTACAAAGTGAAGGGCTTAATTTTTAATGGAGAGAGCAACCCTGAAAGTGAGCAAATTATAGAAAAACACACCGGTTGGCCGGTGTTGCTTCGCCTGCCAAAGTTGGGTTTAATTAATGAAGAAACGGTAAGCTACTGGGCCGAACAACTGAAGATGAATTGGTATGAATGATTGGCTAAGCAGAGATAGAGAGAGCATATGGCACCCGTTTACACCCCTCAAGGGTATGACCCGCCCGGAGATGTTGGAAAAGGCCGAAGGTGTTTACTTATACACCCATGAGGGTAAAAAGATTATGGATGTGATATCGTCATGGTGGGTCAATTTGCATGGTCATAGCCATCCATACCTGGCAAAAGCCATTGCCCGACAGGCAGAGCAGTTGGAGCATGTAATTTTTGCCGGGTTTACCCATGAACCTGCCATTCGGTTGGCTGAGCGTTTGTTGGATATACTGCCTCAAAATCAGTCGAAAATCTTCTTCTCAGACAATGGAAGCACAGCCACAGAGGTGGGCATTAAAATGGCCTTTCAGTTTTTCTACAATCAGGGAATTGAAAAGAAGAAAATAATAGCCATAGATGGTGCCTACCATGGCGATACATTCGGGGCAATGTCAGTAGGAGACAGGGGCGCCTTTACAGCTCCTTTCGATCCATATTTGTTCGATGTGGAGTTTATTGACTTTCCGGACCAAGACAGCGAAGACCAAGTGTTGCAACAGTTTGAATTGTTGGTGGCCGGGGGAGAGGTGGCTGCTTTTATCTTCGAACCTTTGGTACAGGGAGCTTCAGGCATGCGCTTCTACAGCGAGCGGTGGTTGAATAGCGCCATGGAAATAGCACAGCGCCATGGGGTGGTGTGTATTGCCGATGAGGTAATGACGGGGTTCGGCCGATTGGGGAGCTTGTTTGCGGCCGATCGTTTGCAGCACAAGCCTGATATCATATGCCTGTCTAAAGGACTGACCGGTGGAGTATTGCCCATGGGAGTAACCTCTTGTACCCAGGCCATTCAGGAGGCCTACAAGAGCGATGATCTCATGAAAACATTTTTTCATGGACACTCTTTTACGGGCAACCCAATAATTTGTGCGGTAGCCAACGCTTCGCTAGACTTGCTCTTAACTCCGGAGTGTGAAGCCAACCGCCAACGAATAGCCCAAAAGCATCAGGAGTTTATGCACCGAATTAAGGGGCACAGCATGGTAAGAAATGCCCGAACCATAGGCACCATTCTGGCCTTCGACTTAAACACAGAAAGAGACAGCTCTTATTTTAATGAGGCGAGGCATCACCTTTATCCTTACTTTATAGAAAAGGGTTTACTCATCAGACCGTTAGGCAATGTTATTTACCTTATTCCTCCATACATTATTACCAACGATGAGCTGGATAGGGTATATGAAACTATTGCTGAGTTTCTGGAGCTATACCCCACGTTGAAATCAAGGATTTGAGTTGTCTATAATTCCTTTTACATAGATGCCGTCATCTTCCAAAAAGTATTCCTCTTCTGTATAGTTGCCGGAAACAGCGGTCATTTTAAAGGAAAGGTGCCAGCTTCCGTTGTTACGCTTTTTGCCCGTAACCTCTACCGAATTAAAACGGAAAGCTTCAAAACCACAGTAGCAGGAGCGAGTATAATAAACTTCAATGTCTGAGCCTTCGCCAATATCGTTGGTATCGAATTCAAACGCTGTTAAATTTTTTGGTACCTCAACCCAAAAAACTTCGGCCACCTCATCATCAGCAATATCCGGATCATCGGGGTGAACAATTACAAACCTGAAAACTATTTTGTTGCCGGGAGTCCAGTTTACATACATACCCACATTTTCTTCAGGAGGGCTCACTTCCGATTGCTCATAAAAATAGCGAGTTACGCTTCCCGGATTTTCACTATTACAGGCTGCCAAAAGCAAAACAGAGAGTAGACCAAACAGCTTCTTCATGGCTTTCTTTTTTTGTTTGTTGACACCCTTTGAAGCTTTTGGGTTGTAAAGCAAGCAAACATTTAATGGCCGAAGTAGCTCGGCAGGTTGTCTAAAATGTCTTTAGACATTTCGTCTATGTTAAAGTCAGGTTGCCAGTTCCAGTCTGCTCTTGCCGCAGAGTCGTCAATGCTATTGGGCCATGAGTCGGCAATTTTCTGACGAAAATCAGGAGCATATTGAATGGCAAATTCAGGAATAAACTTGCGAATAGAATCTGCCAATTGAGCAGGAGTAAATGAAAAGGCCGAAACGTTATAGCTCGATCTTACTTTTACCTGCTCTGCCGGTGCTTCCATAAGGCCTATGGTAGCTTTAATGGCATCGGGCATATACATCATGGGCAATGCGGTGTTTTCAGACAAGAAACATTTGAATGTTTCGCCAGCCAACGCCTTATGGTAAATGTCTACCGCATAGTCGGTTGTACCACCACCGGGCAAAGACTTGTAGCCAATGAGTCCGGGGTATCGCAACGACCGAACATCTACTCCATATTTCTGAAAATAATACTCGCACCAACGCTCACCGGCCTGCTTGCTAATTCCATACACCGTATTGGGATCCATTACGGTATGTTGGGGAGTCATGTCTACCGGGGTAGAAGGTCCAAAAACAGCAATTGAACTTGGCCAGTACACTTTCTTTAGGCCCTTCTCTTTGGCCAGATCAAGTACATTCAACAGGCCGCTCATATTCAGGTTCCAGGCCCACTGTGGGTTTTCTTCGCCTTTGGCACTGAGTATGGCGGCCAGATGATAGACCTGCGTAATCTGGTGTTTGTCAGTAATTTCGCCCAGTTGCTGGGCATTCATTACGTCTAGTTTTTCGAAAGGAAGATGTTTTATGGATGCGCTTGGAGAAGAAATGTCTGAAGCCACCACATTGTTTTCACCAAACATTTCGGCCAACGTCAACGTGAGTTCTGAACCTAATTGCCCGCTGGCACCTATCACCAATACTTTATCCATTTCTATTTTTCGTTTGCGCTGCAATATTAATTAATAGGTATAAGATGCAAAACGTTTGCATGACCAAAGGTGATTGGAATCTGCTGTGTATATTTGGCCAACCATGGAACATCCGGATTTTAAAACCTACCTGAAACAGAAAAAGATAGACCCTAAATCTTTTGCTTCTGCCGAAATGGAAAGGTTTATGGAGCTCAAGAAAGTGTTCGATCTGGTACATCCTAATAGTTTCACGGCACAAAAATTATTTCTTATCAATGCCATAAGAAGAAAATATCCTTTGCAGGAGGAGAAGGAAGTTGCCGTAGCCAGAAAGCCCATGGCCAAACCAAAGATTGTAAAACCTAAAACGAATTAATATGTACAACACCCTCAAACCTAAGCTCGAGGCAGAGCTGGAATCGATAAAGGAAGCAGGACTGTTTAAGAAAGAAAGAATTATTGTTACTCCTCAGGCGGCCGACATAAAAACGGCCGATGGTCGGGAGGTGATTAACTTCTGTGCTAACAACTACCTGGGGCTTTCTTCTCACCCCAAAGTGGTTGAAGCCGCCAAAAAAGCCATCGACACCCATGGGTTCGGAATGTCATCGGTGCGTTTTATCTGTGGTACTCAAGACATTCACAAGGAGTTGGAGAAAAAGATATCTGAGTTTTTGGGTACTGAGGATACTATCCTTTACGCTGCCGCTTTCGATGCTAATGGTGGTGTGTTCGAGCCTCTGCTGGGGCCTGAAGATGCCATTATCTCGGATGCTCTAAACCATGCTTCGATTATAGATGGTGTGAGGTTGTGTAAGGCAATGCGTTTCCGCTATCAGCACAACGATATGGCCGACCTGGAAAAGCAACTACAACAGGCCAAAGATCAGGGAGCCAAAGAAATGGTTATTGTAACCGATGGGGTGTTCTCTATGGACGGTACCATTGCGCAATTGGATAAAATTTGTGATTTGGCCGATAAATATGGGGCGTTGGTAATGACAGACGAGTGTCACTCTACCGGATTTATGGGAAAAACAGGTCGTGGAGTTCACGAATATAGAAACTGCATGGATCGGGTAGATATTATTACCGGTACGTTAGGTAAAGCTCTTGGCGGTGCCAGTGGAGGTTTTACTTCCGGAAAGAAGGAGATCATTGAAATTCTAAGACAGCGATCGCGCCCTTATTTGTTTTCTAATACCTTGGCACCTTCTATCGTGGGGGCTTCAATAGCCGTATTCGATATGCTCTCAGAGACTACCGAGCTCAGAGACAAGCTGGAAGAAAACACCAAGTATTTCAGAGAGAAAATGACGGCTGCCGGTTTCGATATAAAGCCGGGCGAACACGCCATTGTTCCGGTAATGCTCTACGATGCTCCCCTGGCACAGAAAATGGCCGATGCACTGCTAGAAAAAGGTATTTATGTGATAGGCTTCTTCTATCCGGTTGTGCCTAAAGGACAAGCGCGTATTAGGGTTCAGGTTTCTGCAGGGCATGAACGACACCATTTGGACAAAGCCATAGCAGCCTTTACGGAGGTAGGAAAGGAGCTTGGAGTAATTTAAGAGACTAAAACATTATAGTCTGGCAAAGCTTAACTGCCCGGAGGTACCCAGTATCACCGGGCAGTCTTTTTTAAGGCGTTTCTGAAGAAATAGCTATTTTATGAAATGATTCAGAACCCCCTCTACATACTCACCGTGCTGTGTGGTTTGATTTTTATCAGTGAATGGCTCACTAAAAATACCTTCTTAAAACACCTTAGCGGTCCGTTGCTGGTTATTATTCTGGGAGCATTGCTGGCCAATCTGGGGCTTATCCCTTCGGCTTCTAATGCAAGTCCGGTGTACGATTCTATTTTTAAGTACGTGGCTCCTGCCAGTATTTTTTACCTGTTACTGGGGGTAAACCTAAAGGAACTAAAGAAAGCAGGCTTGCCCATGCTGTTGGCTTTTGTGCTGGGTGCGGCAGGAACTACCCTGGGAGTATTGGTTTCTCTCAACCTTATAGATTATCAGGAGGTTTTTGGGAAGAATTATGCCGCTATTGCGGGAATGATGACCGGGACATATACCGGAGGGAGTGCCAACTTCAATGCAGTAGCTCTGCACTATGATGTGGTAAGGGAAGGAGCTATATATACCGGTATTGTGGTAGCCGATAATATTGTAACCGCCCTCTGGATGCTCGTAACCCTTAGTTTGCCGGCCCTAATGGCTCGGTGGAAACCACATAAACCCTTGCAAATGAATTTGAGGGGAGATATAGACCAGTATACTGAGCGAGAACATGTGGGGCCACTACGGCTCGGTTTAATGCTTTTTATTGGCCTGGCGGCTATGTTGCTGTCCAACCAGTTGGCCGAGCTCTCCGGTGTGCCATCTGTGTTAGTACTTACTACAATAGCCCTCGTCTTGGCCCAACTAAAAGTCATTCAGCAGATTCCCGGAGCAAAGTTACTGGGAATGTTTGCCGTATATCTTTTTCTGGTTGTTGTAGGGGCTTTTTGCGAACTCACCGCATTGGTGCAAGTAGGAGAGCATGCTGTCAGTATTTTGTTGTTTACGGTGGTCATTGTTCTGGTGCATGGCCTCTTTCTAATACTCATGGGGTTAGTGCTTAGAACAGATTGGTGCGTAATAGCCATAGCTTCACAAGCCAATATTGGTGGTGCCAGTACGGCCCTGGCTCTGGCTAAGAGCTTTAAGCGAAACGATTTGCTGCTACCGGCTATCTTAGCAGGATCCCTGGGCACAGGGCTGGGCACTTATTTGGGCTTTTTAGTGGCAGGGCTGGTTTAAAACCGGTGGTTACTCTATAATCTCAAATATCATTCGAATGCCAACAGCTGTGGAGGGACCTTCGTAGGTAAACGACCGGGTAAAGACTTTGCCGGTGTTGGGGTCGCTCCAGCTGCCTCCCATAGCTACTCCTTTTGTAGAAGTCATCTCAGCCACATTGCCAAACACATTGAAAAAACCAATGTCTTCGGCCGATTGGTGATACACCGGTTTCAGATGTTTGCTGGAATTCATTAGATCACTTTTAGAAAGCTTAAAAGAAGACTCATTGGTTTTGGCAATTTTCGCTAACTGTTTGAGCATTCGTTTGTCCTGAATTAGAAAGCGAATTCGTGCCCATTCATTTTCGGTGGGTAGCCTGAACTTAAACTTCTTTGGAAAAGCCTCTCGCTCATTTTTGCTCAGTTCATTCAGGTATTTTTCCATAGCCTCAGTACGCCATTCTGCAAAACTAACCGCTTGTTCAAAGCTAATGCCCATTATGGGCATTAGAGCCAGGTCGTCTGAACCAATGAATTTATTTTTGAGTTCTTCGGCCGTGGTACCTTCAAAAACCGTGGTCCAGAGTTCATAGTCGGGTTCTGCGGCCATAAACTCATCGCTGTCCCTGCCATAGGTCTCGGCTAGTGAGGCCATATAGTCTTTGTACACAAACGCGGGTACCTCAGAAATATCGATGCACAGTCTGGAATTAATAGGTAACGTGTTAGAAGCGCAGAGATATTCAGTGTCTTGCTTACCACAGTTGTAGCAGCTGGTGTCGGGGGCCTTAAAAAATACCAGAAAAGGTAGTAGCCAAAGAATATAAGCTTTCATGAACAGGACTTAAACAACTGTTGAATTTATGCTATTCAGTGAATAATAGAAAATCACTGTTCTTCATGCTCAAAAAGAGCGAAGACTGCCCCAGCCGGATCTTTAATGAAACAGTATTTACCGTATCCGGGCATATGCTTTACTTCTGTAAGCAATTGGCCACCATTAGAGGCAACCGCTTTAGTGCTTTCATCTATATTTTCTACATTGATGTAGAGCATCCATTGTGATGGAATATGCGCATTTGGGCCTTTTTTATGACATATGCCTGTTTTAGGTTCACCATCCAGCGTCATGTTATAATCGTTATAGTCGCCCATCGATACGGGCTGCGGCTCCCAACCTACTACCTTAGCATAAAAATCTTTTACTTCTTCGGCATTTTCTACTGTAAGGTCGAACCAGCCTATGTGTCCGGCTTTTTTATTCATGGTTTTTTCTTTTCAAGTTAACCATCTTTAGCCCGGTACAGATCATACTTTGGTATGAATTTGTGAGTGAGGTGTCTGATCTAATGACTACCAGCCCATTCTTTCTTTTAGCCGTAGTATGTGATGCAGGTGATGTTCGCTATGCCAGGCGTAGAGGCCTATAACTTCCTTTAATACATTGATTTTTCCTGTTTCCGGATGAACAAAGGTTTTTTCTAACTCTTCAGGGCTCAAAGCTCGCAGCAATATAGCCCACCGTTTGTGCAGGTTTTCCAGCAGTTGCAGCGAGACACTTACCGGCACCTTTTCCTGATAGCTGAGTGCAGCCCAGCTTTTTTCGTCATAGGCCTTAATGGTAGGGTTCGGTTCGGTGAGGGCCCAGTGAAACCGGATGTACGAATTCATATGGCTGTCGGCCACATGGTGTACAACCTGGCGTACCGTCCAGCCATCCGCACGGTAGGGTGTGTCGAGTTGAGTGTCTGTCATACCGGCCACCGCCTGCTCATACCTTTGAGGAGCCTCCTCAATGGTGGCTATCCAGGTGTTTATGATAGCCGTATCAATTCTGGTGGGTGGGCTAAATCGGCCAATAGGGTAGCTCAGCTGTTCGTTGTTCATGTGTAGGTTACTTAAAGTGTAAAAGTAGATTGACGAAGCCCTGGTTAGGGTACATTTTCTCCCCGCGAGGCTACCCAAATTTCAAACCATTCTTGTCGGCTTAGTTTTATGTGTTGTGCGTCTGTAGCAGCCTTTATTCTATCGAGATTGCCCGAGCCAATTACCGGTAATATACCTACCGGATGAGCCAGCAACCAGGCAAACATGATACGGTCAATGGTAGTGTCGTGCCGATCGCTAATTTTATGCAATACGTTTTTTAACGTGAGCATTCGGTGTGTTTGAGCATTAAAGATACTGCCACCCCCAAGAGGCGACCAGGCCATTGGGTGCAGTCCAATTTCCTGGCAGAAATCGATGGTGCCGTTGTCGAATTCATGCAGCGAAACGCACGAAATTTCTATCTGATTGGTAACTAAAGGAAAGTCTAAGGCCGCTTGCAGGGCTTTGAATTGCTGTGGCAGAAAGTTGCTTACCCCAAAAGCTTTTACCTTGCCTTCGGTCTTTAGTTTGTCAAAAGCTTTAGCTACTTCTTGCGGATTTATGAAGGGATCGGGTCTGTGAATAAGCAGTAGGTCTATGGCTTCTACACCTAACTGACGCAGTGAGTTTTCTGCAGACCCTACAATGTGCTCAAAGCTGGTGTCGTAATGTTTGATGTAATGTTCGGGTCGCTGCGCAGAGAGAAGCTTTATGCCGCACTTGGTTACTATTTTTATTTTTTCCTTTAGGTCATTTCGGTTTTTCAAAGCATCGCCAAAAAGCTTTTCGCAGCCATAGTCGCCATAAATATCGGCATGGTCGAAGGTGTCGATGCCCAATTCAAGGCAACCTTCAACCAACTGCTGTATTTGTTCATTGGTGTAGTTCCATTCGGCAAGCCGCCAGACACCATGAACAAACTTTGAAAGACTTACTTCATCATTTAACTTGATTTGCTCCATCAATAATCTTTAGTTTTAGGCCATTGAACGCCAATATTAAACCAGAAAAGTCATGTTAAAAATTTTCCACAACCCAAGATGTACAAAAAGTAGAGAAACGCTAAAAATCATTGAAGAAAGTGGCGAAATGGTAGAGGTGGTGGAATACTTAAAAACAGTACCTTCTGAAGAAGAGCTTACTGATTTAGTTAAGCTTTTGGGCATTTCGCCCGAAGAATTGGTGCGCAAAGGTGAGGCCATTTATAAAGAGGAGTTTAAAGGGAAATTGCTCTCTGATGAGGAGTGGATAAAGGCCATGGTAATGCACCCTAAGCTGATAGAGCGGCCAATTGTGGTTAAAGGCAACAAAGCGATTATTGGCCGCCCTCCGGAAAAGGTTAAAGAACTGATCTAACAAAAAATAACGACCTTCAGCCGATAACTCCACAGAATTACCGGCTGAAGAAGCCTTGGTACTCGGTACTTATTGTGCTGAGTTGCCGAAGTGCCTGTCTATTAGTTCAGCAAGCATTCCCTTGGTTAGTGGTTTGTTCATGAAATCATGAATAACTCCCATTTTAGTAGCCATCTCCCGGTCGTGCGGGTTGAGCGAGGTGGTGAGCATGACCACAACCATTCCGCCTTTCTGGTCTTCATCTAGCTTTTCATATTCCTCTAAAAATTCCCATCCGTCCATTACCGGCATGTTGATGTCCAGAAAGATAAGTTCCGGTTGCGGTTGCTTTCCGGCCCTCTCCTTGAGGTAATCAATGGCTTCCTGACCATTGTGAGCCTCTACCACCTCTTTTGCACAATCTATCTGGCTAATAACCATTTTGTGCACAAAGTTGGTGGCTTCATCATCATCAATCAACATGATACAGTCTAGTTTCATACAGTCTTATTTTGGTATAGTAAAGTGAAAGGTACTCCCGGCATTTTCTGCGGATTCAACCCAAATCTCGCCTCCATGCTGGTCGATTATTTTTTTGCAGTGGGCCAGGCCAACTCCTGTGCCTTCATATTCTTTTTTATTATGAAGCCTCTGAAATATTCTGAATATTTTTTCCTGATGTTTTTCGGCAATACCAATGCCATTGTCGGCTACGGAAAACAGCCATTTGCCTCGCTTTTCCTGATAGCTGATTAATATTTCGGGCTTTTGGTCTTTCTTTCTAAACTTAATGGCATTGCTGATTAAGTTCTGGAAAAGAAGTCTCAATTCGGTTTCATGAGCTTGTACTTTAGGTAGTTCGGTTACCGTAATAGATGCCTTATGCTCCTTTATTTTGGAGTCCAGATCTTCCTGAATAGACTTCAGCAGCAGGTTACAATCTACCATGCTCAGGTCTTTGTCCTTGCCTATATAGTTATACACCATAAGGTCGCGAACCAGAGCACTCATGCGCTGGCTGGATTGCATAATGTATTTGAGTAGCTGCTGTGCTTCCGGGTCGAGCTTATCGCGGTATTGCTGATCGAAAATGTCGCACATGCTCATAAGTGTGCGCAAAGGCTCCTGCAAATCGTGAGAGGTCACGTAGGCTATTTGGCTAAGCTCACGGTTTTTATTTTCAAGAGAGTGGTGTGCCTTCTTTATTTCCAACAATTGCAGGCGCTGCTCCTTGTAGGTGGTAAAGTAGTCTATGGTTATCCCGATAAACGGTACTATGTAGGAAACGGTCTTCAAGAAGTGGCCCGCATTAAAGTGGGCATCGAACAGTTCGGACGAACCAAAAGCCATGTGCAACTGGGTGGCTATGGCCGGCACCATACTCCAGAGTAGCGCGTGGCTAAAAATACTTTTCTCTTTTTTTCGAAATTTAGGTATTGCCCAAGCGGCCAGTACCACAAACAGGGCCAGAGGAAAAACATCGTAAGGCCTGGTAATAAGCTGATCGGGAAATTGAGTTTCCGGAAGGTTGGTGCTTACTGCACAAATGCGAATGAGCAGGTATGATACCGCCAGAAAAATAAGGCTGGTAGAAAGCACAAAGCTGTCTTTTGTTCTCTTACTTTTCTGCTTGTCCAGTCCCAGAAGGAATATGCCAACTCCCGCAAAGAGAATGAGAGCTTTGAATACTCGAGAGAGTGCCCAGCTAAAGGGGATAAAGTTGGAATTATCGGCTACGGAATGGATGATTTTGGAGGCTGATAGGGCATGAAAGGCATCCATAAAACCTGCACAAAGCAGGGCAATGCCAATAATGGCTGTGGCCGAATTTCCCGTAATACGGTATTGTACAAAGGCCAGTATGGCTGTAGCCATGGCTATTACTACGGCAGACCATTCCAGAATTAAGTGAAGAAAAGCCCCAATTAGAGAAGAGACCACGGAATCGAGCTGTTCAGCCCCAGACATTCTACCGAACTCATCGGCATTTAGAGGTGTGCGTTGCCAGCCAAAATCTGCTCCTGCCAACATGAATAAATAGGGCAAAGCACTGATAATGACAGTGCTGTATATGATTCCCTTGGTGAGTTTGTTCTTGTTACTTTCCATGCCTTCCCTTTGAAAAATCTAAACTTAGATTGCTACCGCAACCTTCTTAAACCATAGCCATTAGGACTTTCCAAAGGCTACAACCAATATTTTGACTAATCACACAAACGAACCGATGCTAATAGGTTGAGTATCTAAGGGATACGGTTCGAAACACTCAAAAACACTTGACTCTCGTAAGAGGTTTGTGAAATGAATATAAGAAATGAATCGGATTTTTTCTGTGGTGGGTGGTAAAGCACAGGGGTTAAGCGGGTGTTATATAAGCTGTGAGGTGGCTGCGGAGGGCAACTTATAGACTAAAAATGAATGAGTTGCCGGCTACCGGTTTGTGGCCCAACAACTCTAAAAAAAATAGGGTTACCTATTTAACCTGAGTTCGATGTAAGTAAGTAGTAAAATATCCCCTCTTAGGACGTCATTGTGGAATTTTCCTCTGAAAACTTCACATACGCAAAGGAAAATATCCCCAATCTCATTTAGACTCTGTTGAGATACCGGATAAAACAGCCCTTTTTGAGAGTTTAAGGCCTGTTTTTCCGGCATGACGTTCTTTTCGTACATCGAACTCAGGTTATTCAGGTCGCATAGAAATAAATAGATCACCTGGGCAACAAGCGGTGTCTTCATAGTGCTTTATAGGAGCCATTTGTGAAGACACAAGTGGTGGCGAAATGTCGAAACATACGCCCTGCGACTTAAGTAAGTAACCCTAAAAAATTAGTATCCCAAGGTTTTAAGCATCGACTCCTCTTTTTGCTCTTCAGCAAACACACGAGTAACAATATTGCCGTTTTCATCATGGTCTACCAACACGTGCTTGGGCGCAGGAATGAGGCAATGCTGAATGCCTCCATAGCCGCCCAGCGACTCTTGATACGCTCCCGTGTGGAAAAAGCCAACGTATAGGTTTTCATCTTCTTCAATAAGAGGCATAAATACCTCAGAGGTATGGGCTTCTGAATTGTAGTAGTCCATACTGTCGCAGGTCAGGCCGCCCATATTCACTTTGTGGAAGGGGTGATCCCATTTGTTGATCGCCAGTAAAATATACTTTTGATTGAGGCCCCAGGCATCGGGCAAATGAGTGATAAATGAGCCGTCAATCATGTACCAAAGCTCTTTATCGTTTTGTAGTTTTTGATCGAGTACGGAATAGATATGAGCACCACTTTCGCCCACCGTAAAGCTTCCGAATTCAGTGACTATATTTGGTACCGGCACATTGCTTTTGTTGCAGATCCACTGAATATTCTCTACAATCTGCTCGACCATATATTCGTAGTCATACTCAAAGGCCAGAGAGGTTTTTATGGGGAATCCGCCACCAATATCTACCGTATCCAGCGTAGGGCAAATCTTCTTTAATTCGCAGTATTTGTACATAAACCGGCTTAGCTCACTCCAGTAGTAGGCCGTATCTTTAATGCCTGTATTAATAAAGAAATGGAGCATTTTTAGTGTGGCCTGCGAGCCTTCTATTTGTTCTCTGTACAAGTCTTTAATATCGCTGTAGCGAATTCCCAAACGGGAGGTGTAAAACTCAAAGTTAGGTTCCTCATCGGCTGCCACCCGAATCCCCACTTTAAAATCGCCCTTAATGTTCTCCTTGTAAAAGTCTAGTTCATTAAGGTTGTCCAGAATAGGTACACAGTTTTTAAAGCCATCGTTAATGAGTTCGCTAATATATTGGGTGTACAACGGACGCTTGAAACCATTGCAAATCACCAATATATCCTTATCGATTTTTCCCTTCTTGTGAAGGCTCCTGACAATGGGAATATCAAAGGCTGAGGAAGTTTCAATTTGGCAACCATTCTTAATGGTTTCGTCCAACACAAAGCTAAAGTGCGAAGATTTGGTACAGTAGCAGTAGGTATAGGTACCCTGATACTTATTTTTCTTTATAGCTTTTTCGAACCACTTTTTGGCCAGTTGAATGTTCTGAGAAATTTTAGGCAGATAGGTAATTCTCAGAGGAGTGCCATGTTCTCTAATAATCTCTTTGAGAGGTATGTCATGAAACTCCAGATACTTGCCGTTTACTTTAAATTCTTTGGTAGGAAAATCAAAGGTCTGGTCAATTAGATCGTAGTAACTCTTCATTGATAAAACTCTGTGTAAAGACGAAGCACAAATATTGCAACAAATTACGAGATGCAAAGATGTGCGAAATTAAAAAAGCACTAAGATTTTCTCAGGCGTTAAAATACAAGGTCAAAGTTAACCGAAATGCACAGAAATTAGCATTTTTGCATAAAACTGAATACTATAGCATTATGTCCAATTCACCCATTTCAGCATTTATAGAAAAACACTACCGCCACTTCAATGCCGCAGCTCTGGTAGATGCCGCCAAAGGCTATCAACTGCACTTGGCCGAAGGAGGTAAAATGATGGTTACACTGGCAGGAGCCATGAGTACCGCTGAACTAGGGCTAAGTCTGGCTGAAATGATCAGGCAAGACAAAATAGATATTATATCCTGCACAGGGGCCAACCTGGAAGAAGATATTATGAACCTGGTGGCTCACTCGCACTACAAAAGAGTGCCCAATTACAGAGACTTGACCCCTCAGGAAGAATGGGATCTTTTAGAACAAGGTCTGAACCGGGTAACCGATACCTGCATACCGGAAGAAGAGGCTTTCAGAAGGCTTCAGAAGCATATTCACTACCAGTGGAAGAAAGCTGAAGATGCCGGAGAGCGCTACTTCCCACATGAATACATGTATAAAATGTTGTTGTCGGGCGATTTGGAGCAATACTATGAGATAGACCCAAAAAACAGTTGGATGCTGGCTGCAGCCGAAAAAAACCTACCCATTGTTGTGCCCGGTTGGGAAGACTCTACCATGGGGAACATCTTTGCTTCTTACTGTATAAAAGGAGAACTAAAGGCTTCTACCATGAAATCAGGTATCGAATATATGGTGTGGTTGGCCGACTGGTATAAAAACAACTCAGAAGGTAAAGGAGTAGGCTTTTTCCAGATTGGTGGAGGAATTGCCGGTGACTTCCCCATATGTGTTGTGCCAATGATGTATCAAGATTTGGAGATGCACGATATACCTTTCTGGAGCTATTTCTGCCAAATTTCAGATTCAACCACCAGTTATGGTTCTTACTCCGGTGCCGTGCCTAACGAAAAAATCACCTGGGGTAAGCTCGATATCGATACCCCCAAGTTTGTGGTAGAGTCAGATGCCACCATTGTGGCTCCACTTATGTTTGCCTACATATTGGGTTGGTAACTTTCATAAAACCATGAGAAAGATAAGGCTAGTCGAAGTTCGTTCCGAAATTGCCGCAGGCACTCGCGGAGCGAGCATGGGCATTGATGCCATGAAAATCGCGAGTATCAAGCGGCACTCCGATTTTTTTATGCGCTTTGAACCGGTGAGCATACAAGATGAAAACCGTTTGCTTTTTCGCGAACCACAGTATGCTTTTGCCAAGTATGCCGAAGGAGTATATACCATGGTAAACCGGGTATGCCAGAACATTGCCGACTTAAGAACTGAGGGGCTATTTCCTATTGTGTTGGCCGGAGACCACTCTACGGCAGCAGGCACTATTTGTGGCATTAAAAAAGCACACCCCGAAAAGAGACTTGGAGTTATTTGGATAGACGCCCATGCCGATTTTCATTCGCCATATACCACACCATCGGGCAATATGCATGGAATGCCCCTGGCAATGGTTACTGCTACCGACAATGAGGAGTGCGAGAGCAATGATGTGGAAGAAGAGACTGAAGCCATTTGGGAGCGGATAAAGCAAATAGGAGCCAACGGACCCAAAATAAGCCCTTCTGATATTGTATATATAGGCGTACGAGATACGGAAAAAGCCGAAGACCACCTGATTGAAAAATTTGGCATAAAGAACTTTACGACCGAAGAGCTAAACGACAAAGGAGTGGTTACCGTGGCCAAAGAGGCTCTTCAACTCCTCAAAGATTGTGATCAAATCTACATTTCTTTCGATGTAGACAGTCTGGATACATCCGTTTCTACCGGCACAGGAACCCCTGTGCCCAATGGGCTCACCAAAGAGCAGGCTTTTGAGCTAAATCAGGAGTTGATTAAAGATAAAAGGGTTTGTTGTTGGGAAATTGTAGAGGTGAACCCAACTTTGGACACTGAAAACAAAATGGCCGAAATAGCATTCGAGATTTTAGAGGCCACAACCGATTCGCTGATAGAGAATTTCTAACTAATGGAGCAAGCAATTAAGCAGGGCATAGCTGAGGCACTCGAAACACTGTATTCACACCAACTGGCGACTGAAGATATAGCTCTTCAGCCGACCCGTAAAGAGTTTGAAGGTACCTACACCTACATTACCTTTCCGCTGAGCAGAGTGTCTCGAAAAGGACCGGAAGAAACTGGAAATGAAATTGGAGAATACCTGGTAAAGCATTGCAAGGCAGTTTCTGCCTACAATACCGTTAAAGGGTTTCTGAATATATCTGTTTCTGAGAGTTCTCAGGTACAGCAATTTGCAGCCATGTTCAATGGCCAAAGCCCTACAGATTCGCCTGTCTTCCACATGCCTCCAACAGGTAAAACTGTGGTTGTAGAGTACTCTTCGCCCAATACCAACAAGCCTTTGCACTTAGGGCATTTGCGCAATAATTTTTTGGGTAACTCGGTAGCGCGTATACTGGAAGCAGCCGGAAATAAGGTGGCTAAAGTACAGATTATCAACGATCGTGGAATCCACATCTGTAAGTCTATGCTCGCCTGGCAAAAGTTTGGCAATGGCGAGACCCCTGAATCCTCAGGTATAAAAGGAGATCACTTAGTGGGCAAATACTACGTGGAGTTCGATAAAGCCTATAAAGCTGAAGTGGCTGAGTTGGTAGCCGGTGGAATGGACAAAGAGCAGGCAGAGAAGGAAGCTCCTATATTGCTCGAGGCTCAGGAAATGCTACGTAAGTGGGAAGAGAAAGACCCGGAGGTGTATGCCTTGTGGGAAACCATGAACGGCTGGGTGTATAGCGGGTTCAATGCCACTTATGAGCGAATGGGAGTAGATTTTGACAAACTCTACTACGAGAGCGATACCTACCTTATTGGTCGCGACAGAGTGATGGAAGGGCTGGAGAAGGGAGTCTTCTTTAAAAAAGAAGACGGCTCAGTGTGGGTAGACCTTACGGATGAGGGGCTTGATGAAAAGCTATTGCTTAGAAAAGACGGTACTTCCGTGTACATGACCCAGGATATTGGTACCGCATTAATGCGATTTGACGATTTTCCGGGACTAAGCCAGCTCATATACACAGTGGGCAATGAGCAAGAATATCACTTCAAAGTACTCTTCCTTATTCTCAAAAAACTTGGCTATGAATGGGCCGAGGCCTGTTACCATTTGTCTTACGGTATGGTAGACTTACCAACCGGCAAAATGAAGTCGAGAGAAGGCACCGTTGTAGATGCCGATGACCTGATTCAGGAAATGGTAGATACGGCAAAGGCTCGTACAGAAGAACTCGGTAAAATAGATGGCTTTACAGAAGAGCAAGCGGCCGAGCTGTATGAGAAACTAGGGCTTGGTGCCGTAAAATACTATCTAATGAAGGTAGACCCGCGCAAGCGCATGCTCTTTAACCCGGAAGAGTCCATTGAGTTTCAGGGCAATACCGGACCCTTCATCCAATACACCTATGCACGAATTAGTGCCATTCTGCGTAAGGCCTCTCAACTGGGGGTGTCCATGCAGAATATAGACTACGATGGGGTCAAAGAAATTCACCAAACAGAGAAAGACCTGATCTTTGCCATAGGGCAGTTTAAGGAAAAATTGCAACAGGCGGCCGATGCATATTCTCCGGCCGTAATGGCTCAGTATGTCTATGATATGGCCAAAGACTATAACCGCTTCTATACCGAACTCTCCATTTTTAATGAAGACGATGAAACTCTAATGCAGTTTAGGGTAGCTCTTTCTGCACTTACCGCAGAAACAATAAAAAGAAGCATGGGGTTATTGGGTATTGAAGTGCCTGAAAGAATGTAGTGTAGGAGGGAAGGTCCTGAGCTGCAAAGGATAGGCTTCAGTATCATAAAGACTACCACTATGAAGTACCTGAGTATAATATGGATCGTTTTACTGCTCCTAAAACCAACTGATATGACGTTTTACGACTTTGAACTAAAAGGAATAGATGGTAAAAAGGTTGACCTGAATGCATATAAGGGCAAGAAGGTTCTGGTGGTCAATGTAGCCTCGCGCTGTGGTTATACGCCCCAATACGAAGACCTGCAACAGTTGCATGAGCAATTTGGAAATAAGCTGGTGGTACTGGGCTTTCCGGCCAATGATTTTGGCGGACAGGAACCGGGCAGCAACGAAGACATAGTGGAGTTTTGCCAGACCAACTATGGGGTTAGCTTCCAACTATTTGAGAAGATTTCGGTAACCGGTAAAGACCGGCACCCACTCTATGAGTGGCTGGAAAAGCAAAGTGGTAAAGCACCCAACTGGAATTTCTGCAAATACCTGATTAGTGAAAAAGGTGAAGTACTGGCCTTTTACCCATCGGCTGTAAATCCACTTGACGAACAAATTACTTCTAAGCTGTAGGCATGAAAAAATGGCTCCAGGCATTCAGGCTTAGAACACTTCCTTTGGCGCTGGCATCCATAGGTATGGGAGCATTTTTAGCAGCCGCCTCTGGGCATTTCAATGCGTTAATATTTAGCCTTTGTGCGCTCACCACCATTCTGCTACAAATACTTTCTAATCTGGCTAACGACTATGGAGATACCGTACATGGTGCGGATGGAGCCGAAAGAACGGGGCCCAGTAGAGCGGTGCAAAGTGGCCTGATTAGTCAGAGGGCTATGCTACGGGCTATCATCGTTTTTTCTGTGTTGTCTTTGGCCAGTGGAGTGGCATTGGTCTATGTGGCTTTTGGAAGTTTCGGAGAGTTTTTCTGGTATTTTATGGGCCTTGGAGGCCTGTGTATTTTGGCGGCTATCACCTATACGGCTGGTAAAAGGCCCTATGGCTACGCAGGTCTGGGCGACATTAGCGTACTCATATTCTTTGGCTTTGTAGCGGTACTTGGGAGTGCCTTTTTGTACGAACAGCGCATTAACTGGAACTATATTCTGCCCGCACTAAGCGTAGGATTCTTTTCTGTAGCTGTGCTCAACGTCAACAATATTCGCGATATCGATTCAGACCGAAAGGCTGGTAAAAAGTCTGTTCCGGTACGCCTGGGGCGCAAAGCAGCAGTAACTTATCATAAGCTACTGCTAGGGCTTGGCTTGGTGTTTTCTCTGGTTTATGTGGCCACATATTTTGCTGCACCGCAGCAATTGTTGTTTGTGTTGGTGGCCCCTCTGTTGCTTATGAATGCCAGAGCAGTCAGTACCAAAACAGCATCCGAGCAACTAGATCCCTATCTGAAACAGATGGCTTTGAGTACTTTACTCTTTGTGCTACTGTTTGGCTTGGGGCAGCTGCTGTAAAGACAGTTGGTTTAAGTTTTGGTAATCCGGCCTCTCCTCGTTAATTTTAGGTGTTTCCACAGCGTATATGAGCACCAGAAAATCTTCCCAAATAGACCTTCAATGCCAGTTTTGTCAATCAAGAGGAGAGTCTCATTTTTCTGAATTGCCCGAAGACGATCTGGAAGTACTCTCTTCTCACAAGTCTTGTGTGGCCTATAAGAAGGGCCAAACCCTGTTCTATGAAGGAACACGGCCTATGGGCATTTTCTGCATTAATCATGGCAAGGTGAAGGTGTTTAAAATGGGTTCGAATGGGAAAGAGCAAATTCTGTTTATTGCTAAACCCGGAGACTTTCTGGGCTACCGCTCCTTGTTGAGCGAGGAATTTTACGGAGCCAGTGCTACTGTATTGGAGCAGGCAGCTATTTGTTTTATTCCCAAGAGCGATTTCTTCACCATCTTAAACCGCAACCCCGCATTCTTTCAAAAGCTTATGAAAGCAGTGTGTAAGGAATTGGGAGTAATGGAAGAAAAAATGGCTCAGTTGGCTCAGAAATCCGTTCGAGAACGTCTGGCAGCGACCATCATTATGCTCAAAGAAACCTATGGAATGGAAGGAGATGGAAGCGATGTGATAGACATTGCCCTTTCCAGAGAAGATTTGGCGAACATAGTGGGTACTGCCACAGAAACAGTAATTCGCTTACTTTCAGAATTTAAGTCTGATGGGCTCATTGCTCTCAAGGGTAAGAAAATTGAAGTGATTGACGCACAACGCCTTATTCATGAGGCCGATTTTTATGCTTAAGGAGCCACTACTTTAAGTCCCCTCTTCATTGTTGCCTTTACAGCAGCCAATCGCTTTGCTCTACTTATAAAAGCTATTTTCCGTGGTTCCCGGTACCTTCCGGTGGCTTGACGCATAAACATGACATTAATCATGTTTTCATCTGATGGCCGTCAATCCCGATGCTTCATAGCCCATTTACCTTTGATTACCCATTGAATTTAAGGCTAGTGAAGCATACCATTCTCATAGTGACCCTTCATTCGAACCGATTAATCCCTCTTTTGGAGGTTATGGAGGATATGCTCCACAAGTCTTATAAGAAATATATAAAGGCGTTTACTCTGGAGTTTGCCCACAAACCGGGGCAATTGGTAACAAGCGGTAAACCGGAGGCTGAAGGTATTGACTGGCTGGTGAACAGGGTAGAAGAAGACCTGAAGGTGGAAAAGTACGGAGCTCAATTGGGCCATGAGGTAGAGGTTTTTCATAGTGCGGCCAATGATTTTAGAATTGTTAGCCAAAGCACCGTAGCCGATTTGCTAGTGGTGGAGGTACAAGGGTATGCACAATATGCAAACGAATCGGGCCTTTGGCCACTGATTAAATCGGTGAGTTGTCCCGTGCTACTGTTGCCGCAATCAGTCAATGTGCAATGTCATGTGGCCGTACATGCCGCAGGCCAGTGTTCGGTACATATGATGAAGAGCTTTATAAAGCTATTCGGGACTCACTATCGTGAGCTGCCGCTTTCTTTGTTAATGACCGAGCCAGACAGTACTCTTCAGATGGAAAGCGAGCGGGTATTTATCAACTACCTGCAAATGTATTTTCAGAACCTGGGTGCTCAGCATGTGTATGACGACATAGCCAATAGCCTTTTCGACTATGTAAGTCGCGAGTGTAACAGCCCCTTATTGCTGGTAGACCAACAGGTAGGCAAAGTACTGATTGACCAGCCGGAAGCTAATCGGGTACTGATTGATCATCCCATTTTTATTTACAAAGACTAACCCATGGAAGCTATAGAAGTGAGGCAACAAACCAAGTGCTACCATTGTGGCGATGATTGCGGAGCAGAAACAATATCGGCCCAAGGTAAAAACTTCTGTTGTACCGGGTGTAAGACCGTATTTGAAATTCTGTCTGAAAACGAGCTTTGCGACTATTACACTTTGCAGGCCAGTCCGGGCATAAAGCAAAAGGATAAGACCGCCTTATTTGATTTTCTGGATAATGATGAGATTGTGCGTGGACTTCTGCAATATGCCGATGAAACTCATGCCAGGGTTAGTCTGGCCATACCCAATATTCATTGTAGTAGCTGTATATGGTTGTTGGAACACCTGAGTAGACTTAGTTCTGGTGTTGTCGATGCCAAGGTAAATTTTAGTGAAAGGCGGCTTACGGTCCATTTCCACCATCAGGAGTTGAGCCTCAGGCAACTGGCCGAGCTGCTCGATCGCATTGGTTATACCCCGGTATTCAATCTGGAAAAACAAGAGGATCAACAGAACCTCTATCAAAAGTTCGACAAACAATTGCTCATAAAAATGGGCATAGCTGGCTTTTGTTTTGGAAACGTAATGCTTTTGAGTTTTCCCGATTACCTGGGAATTTCTGAACTGGAAAAAGACTACCAGGTTTTCTTTCGCTGGCTCAATGTGCTGCTGTCATTACCTGTGATTTTTTATAGTGGATGGGACTATTTTACTTCTGCTGTTAAATCGCTCAGGCAACGATATGCCAATATTGACGTACCCATTGCACTGGGGCTGGCTGTGCTTTTTCTCAGAAGCTTTTATGAAGTAGCCTCCGCTACTGGGCCCGGCTATTTCGACTCGCTGGTGGGCCTTGTGTTTTTCCTGCTCATAGGCAAGTGGTTTCAAAACAGAACCTATCAGGCACTTTCGTTCGACAGGGATTATAAAAGCTATTTTCCGCTGGCTGTGTTAAAAAGAGAGGAGGAGGGCTACCGGCCTGTGGTGGTTAATTATCTAGTAAAAGGAGATGAGATGCTCATTAGAAATGGTGAGCTCATTCCGGCCGATTCAGTACTTATTGATGAGGAAGCTTTTATAGACTACAGTTTTGTAACCGGAGAGGCAGAGCCTATACAAAAAGGCAAGGGCCAATACATATATGCGGGAGGCCGAATTGTTGGTAAGCAAGCACGTTTTATTATTCAGAAACCCGTTTCGCAAAGCTATTTAACCTCGCTTTGGAATGAAGAAGGCTACCTGCAACGGGGGCAGCGCGTTAAGCTGGTAGATCGGGTAAGTCAGTATTTTACTCTGGTCATAGTAGCCATAGCCCTTGTGGCGGCTGTTTTCTGGCAGTTCAATGATGCAACCAAAACCTGGTTGGTACTTACATCGGTGCTTATTATTGCATGCCCTTGTGCTTTGGCTCTTTCTACCCCCTTCACCCATGGTAGTTTGTTGCGCATGTTGGGCAAGCATCATTTGTTTTTAAAGAATGCCGATGTAATTGAAGACCTGCAGCAGGTAGATACCATCATCTTTGATAAGACAGGTACCATTACTGACCCGAAAGTAAAGCACATCACCTTTGAGGGAGAAGAGTTAAGTGATGCCGAACAGGCCCTTGTGGCCGCGGCAGTTTCTAGCAGTACTCACCCGCTTAGTCGTTACGTCAAGGATTTTCTGAGGGCTCAACCTTCTGTTTATCAGATTGAGTCATTTAAGGAAGAGACCGGTAAGGGGATTGTTGCCGTAGTTAGCGGAGTGGAGTTAAGGTTGGGTTCAGCCCATTTTGTTGGGCTGGCCCACCGCAATTTACCACAACATTCGGAGGTACACCTGAGCATTGGTGGCCGGTATAGGGGAGTGTTCAACGTTAAAAATACTTATCGCTCCGGGCTTCGGACCGTAGTAGAAGACTTATCTGCAAAGTATAGACTTTTGGTGCTTTCGGGCGACAACGATCAGGAGAAGAAGGCATTGGAAAAAGTATTTCCACCATCTGCTTCAATGTATTTCGAACAAAGACCGGACGAAAAGCTGCGTAAGGTAAAGCAGCTTCAGCAAGAAGGAGCCTTTGTAATGATGTTTGGCGATGGACTGAACGATGCAGGAGCCTTAAAGCAAAGTGAGGTGGGAGTGGCCATTACGGAAGACGTTTCTTCTTTTAATCCTGCATGCGATGCCATTATGGATGCCAATGCCTTTTCCAAACTTAGTAAACTTCTTGAGCTTGTTTTGGTGGGAAAACGGGTGGTAAAGGCTAGTATGGGCATTTCTCTTTTCTATAATTTGGGAGGAATAACCTTTGCCGTAATGGGTTTACTTACCCCACTGGTAGCGGCTATTCTAATGCCTCTCAGTAGTATTTCGGTGGTAGTTTTTACCACTTCAATGATCAGAATGTACGCTAAACAAAAAAGATTATAATATGTCGGTCATTCTTATTCTCATCATTACCTCTATAGTGGTAGCAACGGTCTTTCTCGGGGCATTTTTTTGGGCAGTAAAATCCGGGCAGTACGATGACACCTATTCGGCCTCAGTGAGAATGTTGTTTGACGAAAAGAAAAAAAGTAAAGGCAATGAATGATTTGAGTCTGTTGAGAAAGTATGATGTGCCCGTGCCCCGCTACACGAGTTATCCTACCGTACCCGATTGGAATACCGAAGTATTTCAAATAGAAGACTACAGAGAACGGCTGTTACAGGCATTTGCTAGTTACAAGGAAGATGGGCTGTCGCTCTACATTCATTTGCCCTTTTGCGAAAGCTTATGCACTTATTGCGGATGCAATACCCGCATTACTGTAAACCATGCTGTAGAAAAGCCTTATATAGAGGGGCTTCTTAAGGAGTGGAGTATGTATCTCCATATTCTGCCGGATCGGCCCATTCTTAAAGAGCTTCATTTGGGTGGAGGCACTCCCACCTTCTTTTCTCCAGAGCATCTAAAGCTACTTTTGGAGGCACTACTGAAAACAGTGGTGCTGCATCCCCATTTCGAGTTTAGTTTTGAAGGGCATCCGGCCAATACAACTTATGCCCATTTAAAAGTGCTTAGAGAACTTGGGTTTAGTAGGGTGAGTTTCGGAATTCAAGATTTTGACCCCAGGGTACAGTTGGCCATTAATCGCTTGCAGTCTTTTGAGCAGGTGTGTGATGTAACCCGTTGGTCCAGAGAGCTGGGCTATGGTTCGGTAAACTTCGACCTTATCTATGGTCTGCCCTTTCAGACCCAGAAAAGTATTGAACATACTATAGAAAAGGTAGCTGAGCTAATGCCTGATAGAATTGCTTTCTACTCCTACGCCCATGTGCCCTGGAAGCGTCCGGGGCAACGAGCCTATTCTGAAAAGGATTTACCATCGGCTTATGAGAAACAACAACTCAACCAATTCGGACACAGGCAATTGTTGGCTCTGGGCTATGAGTTAGTAGGGATGGATCACTTTGCTTTGCCAGAAGATGAGTTGCTAAAAGCCATGAAGAATGGTAGGCTACATAGAAACTTTATGGGTTATACTACCAATCCCGGCAAACTACTTATGGGGTTGGGGGTGTCTTCTATTTCAGATATACATTTGGCCTATGCACAGAATGTAAAGAGCGTGGAGGGATACCTCAGCCAACTGAATGCGGGTAAACTTCCGTTGTTCAAAGGACATTTAATGACGAGCGATGATCTCAACACTAAATCGAAAATACTTCAGGTAGCTTGTCAGAAGAGTTTTAAAGAAGATGCCCTTCCGAAACAGTCTAAAAAATTGTTGGATGAGCTGATGGCAGATGGTTTACTGGTCAGTAAAGGGGAGGGTTATGAAATTAGCCAAAGCGGCAATCAGTTTTTGCGCAACGTGTGCACACTTTTCGACCCACATTATCATTCAACTACCAAAAAAGAAAGGGTATTTAGCCAGTCTGTCTGACCAAACACCCCTAGTGTATTTATTCTAACTTTTAAATGCGGAAAATCCATGTAAACGCGGGCAAATGGATGGTTCATTTGGCCCGTGCATCATGGGTACAAACAACCTATCTTAATCGGAGTTCGATGTAAGGAAGTAGTAAAATGTCCCCCCTTAGGACGTCATTGCGGAATTTTCCACCGAAAGCTTCACATACGCAAAGGAAAATATCCGCAATCTCATTTAGGATCTGTTGAGATACCGGATAAAACAGGTCTTTTTGAGAGTTTAAGGCCTGTTTTTCCGGCATGATGTTCTTTTCGTACATCGAACTCAGGTTATCTTAATAAAAGAGATATGCCAAAGGTTAGTGTATTCGGGTTCAGGTTAAAATTAAATCGGTCCGATTCGGAGTTTCCTACCTTTTGCGAGGTATAGGAGATGTCGCCAAAGGTACTTTCAAGGGCAACTTTCTCGGTAACAAAATATGAAAGCCCTGGCCTAAAACTTATAGCAAATGAGCTTTGATCCGTAGAGTTTCCCAGTTCACCGGTTCCCATATCTATCTGAGGCTGGTAAAAGAGGTAAAAATTGTCGGCCAGAGACTTATAGAATCGGGCATAAGCTCCGTAGGTAAACAAAGTGTTCTTGGTTCCATTATTCTTAGAACTACTATAACCAAGTACTAAACCCAAATTAGTTTTCTCCGATAGAAATAAACCACCTCGGGTACCGATAAGGAAGTTAGAAATTTCAGTACCTATGGCGTCAATTTTTGTGTACCCCAAATTTCCGTTTAAAAGCACATCGCCTTTTTGAATCTGAGCCTGTGCCGTGACCCCAACGAATAGGAGTAACCCCATTAAAAACAATTTTTTCATAATTCTGAGTTTTTATATGTTGAAAAATGTAAAAATAAACATGTGTAGCAACGTAAGAACTAAGCCTTTGATTGTGTAGAACTATACGACAGGTAGTAAATTATTTTGAATGGTTACATGATGGGTGTTAGATAGTCATTTGTTCACTAAAAGAGCTCCGGTGTTTCGCCATTCAGAACCAGGCACGAAAACAGTGTTCTCATGGCTTTTTCAGAGTCTACATTTAAGGTTGCTTAATTGCCTATGTGGTTAGATTACAGTCGGTTATTTCCTTTGCTTCAATAACATGATTTATATCAGTTTTTCAGCTAATTACCGTCAGCTTGCAATCCTGCGCACACAGCTACCTTCGAATCAAATATTGATTAACCCAAGCTGTGACTATGGAACTCGAACAATTCAGGTATGACAACAAAATCGTTAAGTACTTTGCTATTGCAACGGTAATCTTTGGAATTATCGGTATGCTGGTAGGGCTGCTAATAGCCACCCAGCTCTTTTTACCACAATTAAACTTTGGAATCCAATACACAACCTTCGGCCGAATCAGGCCACTGCACACCAATGCGGTCATTTTTGCTTTTGTAGGGAATGCCATGTTTGCCGGAGTGTACTACTCCATGCAACGCTTGCTCAAAGCAAGGATGTTTAGTGACTTACTAAGCTGGATTCATTTCTGGGGCTGGCAGCTTATTATTCTGGCAGCAGCCATCACCTTGCCTCTGGGTTATACCACCTCTAAAGAATATGCCGAGTTAGAATGGCCCATAGATATTGCCATCACCCTTATTTGGGTGGTGTTCGGTATCAATATGATTGGGACCATTCTTAAACGAAGAGAGCGACATATGTATGTGGCTATTTGGTTTTATATAGCCACCTTCGTCACCGTGGCCGTGCTCCATGTGGTCAACTCGTTTGAGATTCCGGTCACCTTTCTAAAAAGCTACTCGTGGTATGCGGGTGTACAAGATGCCCTGGTTCAGTGGTGGTATGGACATAATGCTGTGGCATTTTTTCTCACCACTCCCTTTCTGGGGCTTATGTACTACTATTTACCCAAGGCAGCCAATCGGCCTGTTTATTCATACAAGCTGTCTATTATTCACTTCTGGTCACTCATTTTTATATACATATGGGCAGGGCCGCACCACTTGCTTTATACCTCTTTGCCCGATTGGGCCCAGTCGTTAGGCACTGTATTTTCAGTGATGCTCATTGCTCCCTCGTGGGGAGGAATGCTCAACGGACTGCTCACCCTGCGTGGTGCCTGGGACAGAGTGCGCGAAGACCCGGTACTCAAATTTATGGTGGTGGCCGTAACGGCCTATGGTATGGCCACGCTTGAAGGACCCCTGCTTAGTATTAAGAACATTAATGCCATAGCACACTTTACCGATTGGATTATTGCTCACGTGCACGTGGGAGGCTTAGGCTGGAATGGATTTATCATTTTCGGTATTCTATACTGGTTGGTGCCTAAAATGTGGGGTACTAAACTGTGGTCTACCAAAGCCGCTAATGTTCACTTTTGGCTGGGCACACTGGGCATTATTGTATATGCTTTGCCGCTATATACGGCCGGAGTTGTACAAAGCCTGATGTGGAAGAATTTTAATGCGGAAGGCTTTTTGGAGTATCCTAATTTTCTGGAAACGGTAACACAGATAGTGCCCATGTACATGATGAGGGCCATAGGCGGACTACTGTACTTTACCGGTGTAATTATAATGGCTGTAAACTTGGTAAAAACGGCCCGTCAAGGCAGTTTTATTGCAAACGAGGCTGCAGAAGCCCCTGCACTGGAGAAGAAGAAAGTGGTGGGTGGCTACTGGCACAATCGCCTTGAGCGCAAGCCCGTGTTCTTTACCGTTTTAGTGTTGGTAGCTATACTCATTGGCGGAGTAGTAGAAATGGTGCCTACTTTCCTTATTAAATCTAATATACCCACCATTGCCAGTGTTCAGCCTTACACTCCATTGGAGCTTCATGGTCGGGATATATACATCAGAGAAGGTTGCAACAACTGCCACTCACAAATGGTAAGGCCATTCCGCTCAGAGACCGTAAGGTATAAAGGCGAATACTCTAAGGCCGGAGAGTTTGTCTACGACCATCCGTTCTTATGGGGGTCGAAGCGAACGGGTCCCGATTTGCACAGGGTAGGAGGTGCCTACAACAATACCTGGCATTTCAACCACATGGTAGACCCAACCTCTACCTCACCGGGCTCCATAATGCCCCCCTATCCGTGGTTATATACTCAAAGCATTGATCCGGAACTTACAGCCGGTAAGATTAAAGCCCTACGTACTGTGGGTGTGCCATATGAAGAAGGCTACGAGAAGGTGGCCAATGCAGAACTCAAAGAGCAGGCCACCCAAATATTAAAAGACCTTGAAGAAGACCCCAGCGGCTCGCTGCAGTCTTATGAAGCCCTGAACGAGGTTAAAATTACCGAGTCTTCAGAAATAATAGCACTCATTGCTTACCTACAGAGACTCGGAACCGACATTAAAGCAGAATCAACCGAAAACAAATAAGCCATGTTCAAATATTATTTCGAGCAAGTACACAACGTAGAGATATGGCCCATCATTTCGCTCATTATCTTCTTTGTATTCTTTATTGGGCTAATCGCCTATGTGTGGAAAATGCGCAAAGACTATGTAGAGCATATGCAAGAGTTGCCTCTGGCCGATGGTGCAGAAACAGAAATTGAGTCTCCGAAAAAAAGCCTACAACTATGAGCATAATCACCCATTTTAAACGAAAAACCGCTGTGCTTTTGGTAGCTGGTCTTATGCTACTCGGTACAAAAACCTATGCACAAAGCTCAAACTCTGCCTTGAGCCAGGAATCGATGCTCTATATTACCCTCGGACTGGTATTCGTGGTTTCAATACTGGTTCTGCTGGTTGCCATTTATGTGCTCCAATTGCTCAAGATTTTCATTAAAAAGGAAATGACGGAAGAGCAGAAAACCCAGCCATCTTGGTGGGCTAAGTTATGGGCTAAATGGAACGCTTTTCAACCTATGGAAGAAGAGGAAGAGCTTTTGCTCGATCATGATTATGACGGTATTAAAGAGCTAGACAATCATTTACCGCCATGGTGGAAGGGTTTGTTCTATGTAACCATAGTCTACTCGGTAATATATCTCCTGGTGTTTCATGTATTTAAAACAGCGCCTCTGCAAGACGAAGAATACGAGTTAGAAATTGCCGCTGCTGAGGCACTCAAAGCCAATAAGGAAGCCGATTTAGTTATTGACTTCGATGAAAATACAGTAACCGTAACCGATGATCCGGCCGAGCTGGCTGATGGACAGAAGTTCTTTGAGCAACAATGCAGCATTTGTCATAAGGCCGATGGTGGTGGACTGGCAGGACCCAACCTCACGGATAAATACTGGAGGAATGGAGGAAGCATAACCGATGTGTACAAAGTGATCAAAAACGGAGTTCCCAACACCGCCATGATTTCTTGGGAGGGACAGCTCAACCCCTTGCGCATGAGAAATGTAGCCTCGTATGTACTCTCCCTGCAAGGCACAAACCCTCCAGGAGCCCTGCCTCCGGATGGAGAACTGTATGAGCCGGAGAATTAATTGATCGTGAGACAGTCACAAAAATGTAATGGGCTGCGTCATTCCCGACTTGATCGGGAATCTCACCAGATTAACACGGGCTTAAGCGAGGTTTCCCGGTTTCATGGGAATGACGAGTGCGTTTTGAAGTGGCCAGCCGCAGTGTCTCAGGAGACTAAAAAATAATACCGATGGAGCAAGATAAAATAAAGGACCTCTATACTTACGATGACCAGTACCGGGACACTATTGCCACGGTAGATGAAAAAGGTAAGCGTGTATGGGTTTACCCCAAAAAGCCCAAAGGTAGCTACCATAATAAGAGAATGGTGGTGAGTGTAATTCTTCTCACCATACTCTTTGCCGGTCCCTTCATAAAAATAGGTGGGGAACCTTTCTTATTACTCAATGTTTTTGAGCGCAAGTTTTCAATTCTCGGAGCCGTCTTTTGGCCACAAGACTTCTTTATTCTAGCCTTAATAGCTATCAGCTTCTTTGTTTTCATCATCCTCTTTACCGTAGTTTTTGGTCGGGTATGGTGCGGCTGGGCCTGTCCGCAAACCCTGTTTATGGAAATGGTATTCAGAAAAATTGAATACTGGATAGATGGTGACGCGGCCCAGCAGCGAAAGCTGAAAAAAATGCCCTGGACAGGCTATAAAATTCGAAAGAGACTGGCCAAACATCTCATTTTCTCACTCATTGCCATACTCATTGGCCACACCGCCATGGCCTATCTCATCGGCATTGAGCAGGTGAAGGAAATCGTAAGTCGGCCACCTTCAGAGCACTGGGCAGGGTTCGTAGGACTCATAGCTTTTAGTGCCGTTTTCTATGCTGTTTTCGCCTTTTTGCGCGAACAGGCCTGCGTGGCTATTTGTCCTTATGGCCGTTTACAGGGAGTGCTTTTGGTCAAAGACTCCATGGCCGTGATGTACGATTGGTTGCGCGGAGAGCCCAGGGGTAAACTCAAACGAAATGAACAACGAACCGAGAAAGGAGATTGCATAGACTGTAAGCTCTGTGTGCATGTGTGCCCCACAGGCATAGACATTCGCAACGGAACCCAACTGGAATGTGTGAACTGCACCGCATGCATAGATGCCTGCGATGATGTGATGACAAAATTGGGTAAGCCCAGAGGGCTTATTCGGCCTACTTCTTATACCGCCATTGTAGAGGGTAGACAGCGCATGTTTACGCCCCGTGTGGCCGGATATACAGGAGTGCTTCTACTTTTAGTTACCCTGCTGGTAGTGTTTGTGTCTGGCAGGTCGGAGGTAGAGGCTACTGTGCTGAGAATGCCCGGTATGATGTACCAAAAACTAGAAGATGGCCACATTCAGAACATCTACAACATACAATTGGTAAATAAAACCGCTGAGGATATAGAGCTGTCTGTCCGGTTAAAAGATCAACCACGAGGGCTTGTTGAAGTGGTAGGAGAAGAAACTTTGATTTTGCCCGCTAAGGCAAAGTTAGACCGTGTATTTATTATTAAGCTTCCGCAAGAACAACTCAAAACCACTAAAACAGAACTCTCCATTCAGTTATGGATGGGTGAACAACTGATTGATGAAGTAAATACTAATTTCTTAGGACCTGTAACACTAGAAAAATGAATTGGGGAAACAGAATCGTATTGGCCTTTGTGTGTTTTATAGCCGGAATATTCTCCATGGCTTACATCAGCATGAATACAGAGTTTAGCTTGGTGGCCGATAATTACTACGAACAGGAATTGGCCTACGAAGATCAAATAGTTCGCATGCGAAATGCCAACCGTTTAGAAGCCGGGCCTGAATTTATTGTCGACCGTCAAAACCTTAAAGTGCAGTTGCGCTTTCCCGAGCAGTTGGCCAAACAGATTACCGGTGGCAAAGTTAAATTCTACAGAGCCAGCAATGCCAGGCATGATAAAGAGATTGAGCTTAAACTAGGCAGTGAAAATACCTGGGAGGTCGATGTGGCATCTTTTGTTAGCGGAGCCTGGAAACTGCAGTTGTTGTGGACCGATGGCCAAAAGGAATACTATCAGGAAATTGATTTTGTGATCTAATGCTGATGCTGTGGACAGGCTTTTTGTTTGGCTTATTTGGTAGCCTGCACTGTTTGGGCATGTGCGCACCCATTGTTTGGGCAATGCCGGTTAGGGCCGGCAGTCGGTTCCACTGGTGGAAGCTCCGCCTCAGCTACAACTTCGGCCGAATTATTACCTATTCTTTGCTGGGTAGTTTGTTTGGCTTGGCAGGGCACTCGGTTAGGCTTATGGGGTTTCAGCAGCACCTTTCCATTATTACCGGAGTTTTCTTATTGTTCTTTTTGCTCATTAACAAAGGGCGAATTCCTAGTGGTTTTAGGCTAAAGCCATTGTCTCGCCTTTTATTGAGAGTTAAAGCATCATTGAGCCGGCTCATGAACGGAAATACCGCAAAGACCAATGCTCTTTTGGGCTTCTATAATGGCTTGCTGCCCTGCGGTTTGGTATACATGGCACTTATAGCCTCATTGTCTATGGGCTCAGTGCAAGGCGGAATGCTCTACATGATTTCTTTTGGACTGGGTACACTGCCAATGATGATTGCCGCGGCCTGGATGGGTCGTTCGCTCCGATCGTTAAACCAATCCATGGTCAGGCGTTGGATCCCCCGATTTATAGTTCTGGTGGCGCTATTACTCATTGTGCGTGGTCTCAACTTGGGTATTCCTTACATCAGCCCCAAGCTGGTTAAAGGACAGGCCATTGAGCTTTGCGAACAGCCCTAGAATTCTTGGCTTTATGATCAAAATCATTATTTTCTAAGGAAATAATGATCAACTTGATTCTAACAGAAAACGAAACAAAGCAATCATGAAAACTATACTAGTACCTACAGATTTTTCGGAACAAGCTACCAATGCCACAAAGCTGGCAGCTGAGATGGCCCGACATTCGAAAGCCCGAATTGTCTTGCTCAATGTTATTGAGGGTACACGCAGCTTTGCCTTCAACACCATGGGAGAAGCCTCTGAGCCTGTTGGCGAAGAAGCATTCTTTATTAATAAGCTTATTGAAATACAGAAAAAACATTTAAAGGAAGCGGCCGCTCAAGAGGCACTCAAAGGACTTACGGTTGAAACCGTTTTAGAAATGGGAAGCCCCTACGAAAGTATTTCCAATCTGATAGCCGACTATAAAGCCGATTTACTCATAATGGGAACCAAAGGCTCCAGTGGGTTAGACGAAATACTCATAGGCTCCAATACAGAAAAAGTAGTGCGCTATGCCAAGTGCCCTGTAATAACTGTAAAAAATGAGGTAAGCCTTAAAGACATCAAAAACATAGTGTATGCCACCAATTTGTCTACCGATCAGTCTGCATTTATTCCTCATATAAAAACTGTTCAGTCGTTTACAGGAGCCCGGTTGCACTTGCTCAAGGTAAATACACCCAATCACTTTTACACTCAGCGGCAGCTCAATAAGGAGTTCGCCCGGTTTAAAGAGCAGCATGGGCTTCTTAATTGCACTACCAACATTTATAATGAGGTGACAGAAGAAGATGGTATACTTTATTTTGCTGAAGACCTTGGAGAGTGTATGGTAGCCATAGCCACTCATGGCCGAACAGGACTCTTGCACCTGCTCACCGGAAGTATTGCTGAAGACCTGGTAAACCATGCCACCATACCGGTAATGACCCTTTCTATGAAGAAATAGGAACAGCTTTATGAAAGCATACTTCAGAAACCGGAGTAGGGCTCAAAAGTAGCTCGATTTCCGGTTTCTTTTTTCACTTTAAGGCAATGAATAACTAATTTCGAAGCATGTCTAGGAAGAACAAAAGAGATAAGGGGAGAAGCGGAGTGGTTTATTCAACCAATCAGGACTTTGCCTATGAATATGAAGGAGGTTTTGAAGAAGAAACACTTGCTCCGGCTGAGCAAAACCTAAAAGTGATGCTCGACAAGAAAAGCCGAGGAGGTAAGCAGGTAACTCTGGTTGAAGGTTTTGTAGGTACAGATGAAGATTTGAAAGAGCTGGGCAAGATGCTGAAATCGAAGTGCGGTGTTGGAGGCACGGCCAAAGATGGTGAAATACTTATTCAGGGAGATTTTCGAGATAAGGTTTTGGAGCTTCTTCAGAGCAATGGATATAGAGCAAAAAGAGTAGGCGGCTAATGCTCAAAAGAAATTACATAGTAAGCCTTCTTCTTCTATTCATGTTAATGGCTTGTGGGCCTTCCTCTTCAGAAATGAAGCAAGGTTTCATGATTGTAAGTGGATCAGATGTCTACTATAAAACCATGGGTAGTGGCGACCCCTTGTTGGTTATTCACGGAGGACCCGTACTCGATCACTCTTATTTTTTACCCCATTTGGAAGAACTCGCTAAAGACTACCGGCTTATTTTTTATGACCAACGCGCCTGTGGTAAGTCTTCACTTTCGATCGACTCCGCCACTATGAACCTCAATGGTTTTGTGGATGATATTGAGCAGATAAGAACCAAGCTGGGCCATGAAAAGCTGCACATTATGGGGCACTCCTGGGGAGGTTTGCTCGCTATGAAATATGCTATGGCCTATCCCGATAAGGTAGATCGTCTGATATTGGCCAACTCGATGGCGCCTAGTTCTGCCGACTGGCAAAAAGAAAATCTTGCCGCAGCCAACAACATAGACCCTAAAGACAAACGGAGGCTAGACAATATTGTGAGCACAGGCTTGCTGCGCACACCCAACCCAGTGCCCTACATAAAAGAAATGATGCTTTTGTCATTTAAAGCACAGTTTTTCGATAAACTCAAGATAGACCAACTGAACCTCAATATCCCGGAAGATTTTCAAAAGAGGAGTGCTGTTTTTGGACTGTTAGGCCCCGATTTGGCACAATACAACTTATATGCTGACCTAAAAAAGATTAAAGCTCCTGCACTGGTTATGTATGGCGATGCAGAAGCGGCCATTAACCTGCATGCTCGAAAAATGGTAGACTCTCTCAACAACGGACGCCTTAAGGTAATACCCACCTCCGGACACTTTCCTTTTATTGAAAATCCTATAGCTTTCAACCGAGCCGTTAGAGATTTTCTGGATGATTAAAAAGGTAGAATTCTATTTTGTGTTGGCAACACAACGAAATCCGAATTTGAATAAATCTTCGAGTATTTTAGAGTCATCGATAATCAAAAAAGAGTTTAGAGATACTTCAGACGAAAAGGTGTTGTAAGAAGAAATTGTGGTTTTTAATGTTTCATTGATTTTGAACTGATCAAATAGAATTTCTGAGGTGTTTCCGTAAAGGTTGTAGATGCCTTGCTGATTGGGTCTGGAACTGTACACGTCTCGAATAATACCGGTGGAATTATGTCTTTGCCAACCAGATTTTTTCTCATCTTGAGTCATAGCCAACCATTGTGCTTTTGTTGGAAGTTGTAGGCCTGCCCATTCGGCATAAGTCAGAGCGTCTTTAAATGTTACATGAATAACGGGGTAGTCCATTTGGCTTTCCGTCCTGAGAGTTCCAAATTCATCATGTCGCCAGTTTACCGAATCAACTTCTACTAGCTCAAAAGTTCTTTCCCAACCATGGAATTTCTTTCTGTTGGCTTGTTCAAAATTTTCATAAGGCATTCTTTTTAATCTCTTCAAATAAGCGGAGGTCGCCCGCTTTATTTTTAGCACCTTAACTTTTTTATGTCCCAGTTCAGCTTCCGTAACATAGCCAGTATCATCTATAAACTCCTTGAATTGACGTAGAGTCACTTCGTTAGGCATGGTAAAGAATTTTGGAACAATTACCTTATTACCTTCCAGTTCAATTTTTGTTGTTGGTATCTCAATAAGGTCAGGTTGTTTGATGGATGCACCCGCGGTAAAAACAAGAGTTTCTAAGTGACTTATTTCTTCTTCCATAAATAAAGTGGGTGATTCACTTATTCTTTGCCCGGTTAGTGTTAAAGTTTTGTAGCTCACATGAGTTAAGAGGACTGAGTCTATGGAGTTAGATGTGTAATCAGTGTTTAATTCTATTTTTCCGTTTTTGTCACTTATGGCAATGAGTTTAAGGGTTTGCTTTGAACCTTGATTCAGTAGGGTTATAGCATGAACTCCTTCAATAGGTTTCTTCTCATTTTTATCATAAATGGTCAAAACAGGAGACTGCGCATTGAGGGTAGTACCTGCCAGAAGAAACGTCATAGTTAGTAAAAGTCTGTACTTCATTTGCCTAGTGGTGTATGAATGAAATAAGGTTACTTAAGCTTCAATCTTATGATAGGGGGATTTGAATTAGTTAGTGATTCTCTTGAGATAAGTGAGAACTTATCCAAAAGTATACCTTCATTATACGGTTCGCTAGATTCAAGAAATGAAAGAATTGCTTCAGGGTCAAAGTAGCAATAGATACTCTCATTATCCCGTCCTACAATATTTATTGAGTTTAACTTTACTTTATCATTAAGTTTTAAGCCCTTTACTATGCTAATCTCTTGATTAGAAGCAAAGCAAAAATAGTTTTGGTTTCCGCAAGTGAGGCTAAAAAAGAGGTGTTCCTTGAACAGAAAAACGTTGTCAAGATCATAGCAAAGCCCCATTTCTATAAGTGACTGATAATAGGAATCAGGGTATATGTGTCTCTCATTTAAGTCTTTAGAAGTCTTTCGATCCACAAGGTTTACTTTTATAAGAGGGAATATGGTTGCTGCACTGTCTAGGCTATAAATGTTGAAATCTCCATAGGAGACTATTGCTGTCTCGTTGTTGACTACAGAAATAGGGTTGGATGGTTCTATCCACAATTCTTTGTAAGGGGGCTGGCTTTCATATCCTTTAGAAAGAATGTTTAAATCCAGATCGGTAGTGTAAGTGTTGCTGCAAAAATTATCGTTACACTGATTAGATGTGCTAAACACCAGGTATTTTGGTTCAACGAATTCAAACGAATCGGCAAATAAAGTACTCCTGATTTTTGCCAGAAAATTCCCTTGAGCATCATATTTTAAAATGGAGAAGTAACCCTTAGAGTTATCTAAAATCCAGAGCTCAATAGTTCCATTATTATTAACAACTGTAAAGTCATTAATGTCCTGATATTCCGTTGGTCCTTCTCCCTCTACACCAATCTTTTGAATATAGCTTCCGCTAGAATCAAACTTGTACAGAGAGTTGGTGTAATCTTTGTCCAAAACAAAAATGAATTCCTCCAGACGATGAATCTTAGTTATAGAACCAATAAAGACTTCCTCACTGGAGAGCTCATAGATAGATATGGATGAAAAAAAATCGGTCAAATACCCATCTGTAGCTGTACCAATACTAATGTCGATTCGTTCTATGTTTTCATTATTTAAATTCTCTTCGCAAGAATAAAGAAGAAGGCTTAATAGCACTAGTCCAAATGGGGCTTTTATAGACATGTATGGCGCGTGTTGTTTATAAAAGAAGCTCTTTCTCCAGGGTTTGTTGGAAAAAGGAAATCTTAAGGTATAGCTTCTAACTCTTTTTTACAATATATACTCTAACCGTAGCTGAGTCTCATTACATTGAATAAAGAATACCAAAGACTTACTCTTGAATAACAGCATAGTTTGTTGGAGTAAACCATTTTTTACCTATTTAGCGAAACAGCTTTCAACCGAGCCGTTAGAGATTTTCTGGATGATTAACGGAGAGGTTAATTGCCCTTAGTTCAGTTCCTATCTCACGGCTATGGTACGCGTTACATCAAATGCTTTTTGAAAAAGGCAATGGTTCTTTGCCAGGCCAGAGTGGCAGCAGCCTCGTCATAGCGAGGGGTTGTATTGTTGTGAAAACCATGGTTTACATCAGGATACACAAAAGCCTCGTAGCTTACCCCATTGGCTTTTAGTGCCTGTTCGTAGTCCGGCCATCCGGCATTCACTCTACTATCCAGCCCCGCATATTGCAACATTAGAGGGGCTTTTATTTTGGCGGCATCTTCATTTGAAGGCTGGCTTCCATAAAAGGGTACGGCTGCACCCAGGTCGGGCAAGCGCACGGCCATCATATTGGAAATCCACCCACCAAAGCAGAAACCAACTACTCCCACTTTTCCGTTAGATTCAGGTCGGTTTTTAAGCCAATGATAAGCCGCTATAAAATCTTCAAGCATTTCATCCCTGTCTCGTTGCCGTTGCAGAGCCCGGCCCTCATCATCATTGCCGGGATAACCGCCCAACGGTGTTAGTGCATCCGGAGCAAGACTCATAAAACCATCGACAGCGCATCTTCGACCCACATCTTCTATGTATGGATTTAAACCTCTGTTTTCGTGTACTACAATTATGCCGGGTAGTTTGCCAGAAGCACCTTCTGGTTTCGAAAACAACCCTTTAATTTTTCCGCCCCCTTTTGGCGAATCGTAGGTAATATATTCACTACTCAAGCGGTCGTCATCAGCACTCACCAAAGCAGTGGTTTCATAATCGGGCATAATGAAGCTTAGAAGAGAGCTTATAGTGATACCACCAACGGCATAGACCGATAGTCGTTCAATGAATTTCCTGCGGTCAATCTTATTATGGGCATATTCATCATATAGGTCGAACACTTCTTGGCTAATGTCTTCTTTTTTGAGCGGCATAGTATAAGGGGTTGATTAACTGATAAATAAGTTAAGAAAATACCGGCTGTGTCTTACAAATCTTTTTACTGGCGGATTTGCGCTGGGCTTGAATGGCAACAGGAGGCCTGGTAATTTGTTTTTTAGGCCCGCTAGTTTCTCACAAACAACCACTTAACTCCTGAATAAATGCCTTTGCCAATAGCTCCGATTATACCGGCCTTCTTTTTTTGTTTGAGTACTACATTAATGATAGAGTGATCGATACTCGATTGGAGTCTCTTAAGCTCACTTTCGAGTATTTCTATTTCTCCACTTATTCTCTCCAACTCCTTCTCAATACTCAGCATGTCAGAAACGGAATTGGCTTGTTGTAAAAGGTTCAGGTACCTTTCTTTTACCTTTTTAAGGCTGCTAAGTCGGTCTTGTGAGTTGAATACCTGATTGGTTACGTCCCGGCTGTTTATTAGTCTTTGTTTTACTTTCCCTATACCGGCTAAGTCCTCAAGAGTTTTTGAAAAGGAGGCGGAAGGTATTCGATAGCTAAACTGATAGTTGTTTCTCGATATCAAAAGCCCATTGTTTTGGCCGAAAATACGATTGATGGTTTTAAAGCTACTGTCTGGGTGCTCTACTAGCAGTTCCATCAATGCCTCATGAGAAATTAAAGGTTCGGAACTGCTTGGTTCCGTCAACGCTACATCTATGGCTGAGGTATGGTTGGAGAGGCTATGCTGAGGTGGATTAGCGCCCCTGCAATTAATGAATAGCAGCAGGCTCAGTAGGGCTAAAAAGTAAGTTTTATTCATGATTGAGTGTTTATAGCGATAATAACGAGCTTCCACTTAATCTAGTACTACCGGTTGGTCTTGATTAGGAGCGGTTAGGTAGGTGTCATGTTCAATTATTGACCCTGTTTTAAAATCAGCCGGAAAAGTCTTACTTTAGATTACTTTTTTAACACACTAAATATCAGAACTATGGGAAAAATGGACCCGACAGTACTCGGAGCGAGGTTGCTGTCCGCAAAAGAATCACAGGAAATCGATCTAGGTATTTTACAAGGCTTTCTGGGCACTTGGGAAAGCAAACCCGGATCGGGCACAGGTTGGAATGTTATTGCCGTACCAGGTAACTCACCCTTTACTCCTCCGGCCGATGGTTTTGTTCTGGAGGTAATTCCATATTATGAAACATGGTCGTTTTCTCCGGCTGTTATTGCCGGTAATCGTGGTATGGAAGATGACCAGACCATTGTGGGATTAATCTATGAACAGAAGGTCTTTAGCGATTGCGATACCGAATTTTGTAATGCCCGAGGCTTTAGTAAGGGCACCGAAATTCATGCCGAAACAGGAATGTTGCTGAACATTACCAATTTCGATAGCGGCTTTAATGTGGCCAGACTCGGTAATATTCCGCATGGTAATTCAATCTTGTTAATGGGTAACTCCAGCGAATCTAACGGAAAGTTTGATTTTCCTGAGGCTAAAATAAGCCCAACTTTGGTTGATGGAGGAGGCGTGTTTGGTTATGGAGAAGAACAATATACCATGCATCCACGGTTTCCAGATTTCCCTCAGGCCAATCCTAACCAGCAGCTGGCCAATGATGTAAAGGATCAGAAGTTTGGTCAGGTTATTACGCTCAATCTGTCTTCTGAGAACGCCACAGGAGGTATCCTCAATACCCCATTCATAACCAAGAATACCGATGCTACAAAAATGAGCTGTATTTTTTGGCTAGAAGAGGTGTTGAACGCTAATGGTAGCAGTTCATGGCAGCTTCAATATTCACAGACGATCAACCTGGTGTTTCCTCCTTCTACAGCCCCTAACGGAAGGAAGTTTAATTGGCCTCATGTGGATATCAATACCCTGCAGAAGGTGGCCGATGTATAAGAAATTCTAATAGCCACCCCACCCGTCCGACCGCTCGAAGCGGTCGGACGGGTATAGAAAGCTATTTTATGCGGTTTCTTACAAATGAGCTATATCACACTTACAACAGGGGGAATAATAGGGAGAGGATATTTTTTGAAAAGGATAATTACCTTTTCTTCCTAAAGAAGATCAGAATAGAAGTAACCCCATTAGCAGACTTGCTGGCTTATTGCCTTATGCCTAATCACTATCATTTATTAATTAGAGTAAAAAGGGTAGATGGGCTGAATGACGAGCAAATTTCAAAACGTTTATCCAGAAAACTAGGAACACTATAAAGTAGCTATACACAAGCAATTAATAAAGCCCATAGCAGGACGGGGTCTTTATTTCAGCAAGGGGCTAAATCCAAGAACCTTGAAAGCTATGGACACATTTGTTTCCACTATATACACCAGAATCCGGTTTTGGCGGGACTCTGCCAGAGGGCAGAGGACTGGGAGTTTAGTTCTTACCGCGATTATATTGGTCTTAGAAATGGAAGTTTGCCAAGTAAGGCTGTGGCCTTTGGGTGTCTTGATGTTCCTTCCAACATTCAAGAATTTTACAGAGAGTCTCGGAAAGGCCTGACTGATAAAGAAATTGAGGGAATTAGATGACCCGTCCGACCGCTCCAAGCGGTCGGATGGGTGAATCGTATACATTTAAATGCTCAGGAGCAGGCTTTCAGTAAAGTATTCTTTCCATTTTGGCCAGACTTCCTGAAATGCTTTTTGGTCTATTCCTGTCTGCTCAATAAATGCCTTTAAGGTTGGAGCAAATTGTCCATGCATTTTCCAAAGGTTGAGGAAGATGTATTGACCGCGATTCAGTTCGAACAGACCAATTCTAAAGTCTTTTGTCCTTGACAGAGCCACGTAGGTTGGCAAAGGGGTTGGTATTGCCGGAGACTTGCCTTTAATAGCCTGCTGATAATATTGGCTAATTGGAAACTTAAAAGCGAACAACTCCAGGGCCTCCACCAAACGAAGTTGCTCACTTGGAGTTTTCAGTAAGGCATATTCAAAGGTAGTGGAGAAGTCGGCATCGAAAATGCGGGTGATTTTATACTCAAACCTTACCAGCTCAATCATAAAATCGGGCCAGGTTTCGCGCTCTTCCGGTGCCAGCTCTTTGTCTGGTCTTGTTTCTTCAAGGTATTGAGCAAACCGGTGACCCAGCTCGTTGAGCGTATAGCTTTGCGAAGGATACTTCTGCAGGTAGTCATCGACAAACGCCTGAAATAGCTCTTTTCCGAGAGCCATCTGAAGTACCGAAAATTGCTTTTCCATGCAGTCGCGTAATCTGGCCAGGTAGCCTGTTTGGTAAATTTGCAATCGCTCATTCGCAGAGAGTCTGCTGTTGGGTTTAATGAGCTTCTCTACATCGTTCTTAAATGAGTCCGGCAAATAACTGTTGGGGTCGGTTTCGAAAGCGAGTGGAGACACCAGTATTTGTTGCATCCATTTTTGAGTGGCTGAAAGGCTTGGCTTTGTCATTGTAGTTCATGGCTAACTTCCGGTACTAAAAAACTCACCGGGTTAGAAACTTTAAGGTCTGTGGTTGATGGTGGGTTCATTTGAATGGGCCCCGGTTCACCCTCCATGTATTCCCTGGCTTTCAAAACTTCGGCATGGTACTCTTCAAAAGATGGAATATGGTTATCCCACTCCAGAAGCACTGAACAACCTCCGGTTTTTTGCCAGGCAATTCTAAACAGCTCCCAGACGGAATCTATTACCGGGCTATCATGTGTGTCTATTATGTGTGTGCCGCAATGCATGTGGCCGGCCAGGTGTATTTGCACAATTCGTTCGTGTGGGAGTTCTTCAATGTATTTTATAGGATCCCACTCATTGTTAAAACAGGTCACGTATACGTTGTTAACATCGAGAAGCAGACCGCAGCCACTCTGCTCGGCCATTTCCTTCAAGAACAAAGGTTCATGAATATCGGAATGCTGAAAGCTCAGGTAAGTGCTTGGGTTTTCGAGAATAAGTGGGCGTTCCAGAAAATCTTGCACCTGTTTAATACGCTGTACTATATGATTCAGAGTTTCTTCATTGAGTGGCACAGGAAGAAGGTCGTGTGTATTTAAGCCCAATACGCCCGTCCAGCAAAGGTGGTCACTAATCCATTTGGGTTGAATTTCGGAAGCTAGTTTTTTGAGCCGCTTTAAGTAGTCCATGTTCAGCGGGTCGGTGCTTCCTATGGAAAGAGAGACCCCATGCATAACCAAAGGATATTCTTCGGCAATTTGCCTTAGAAAGTTCATGGGCCTTCCACCGGAGTCCATGAAGTTTTCAGAGATAATCTCAAACCATTCTACTGGCGGATGATTTTCAGTGATGTATTTAAAGTGTTGGCTTCGGAGCCCCAGTCCTAAGCCTAATTGCGGCAGGTTTTGCAATTGGCGTTCAAAATGGTCTGTATTATGGGCATGCATATTCAGTGGGGTTAAGCAGAAGCGGGAACCTAACAGCACTGCATGCTTCACAGAATTCCCGCTCTGTCATTGATTGGTAATTTATACCGGAAGACCGTTTGCGCTACTGCTGAGCCTGGCTTTCCCTTTTTTCATCTTCTTCTACCTTTTTACATTCGGTACAAGTGTCTTTGAGGGCTTCTCTGCTGGCCTCAATCATTTCTTCAGCATTTTTTGCCGGGCTATTGTAGCCAAAAGAGCAATATTTATCTCCGCTATTGCCGCAAGAGTCGTACTCACCGTTGGCGGCTACAGATTGTAACCATTTTTGTGGTGGTCCTGAAGGAAAAGGAGAGGGGCCAACTGTTCGGTTGGCTTTGGCCATTCTTTCTTCAAACAGCTTGCGGGCAAGTAGCCAGGTGCTTTTACCGGCATTTGGTCCCTGAGTGCTAAATCGTTCGGCTTGTATGGGGGTGGCGCAACTGCCTTGCCAGGCGCAGTCGTTGGCTCCCGGTCGGCATTGTTCGGAGGCGTCACCATATAAACCACAACCACCTTGTCCGCGGCAGTTGTTTAGTGTGTGACAAACGTGTGTTTGAGTGGCGCAAAAGCCTTGTCCAGCACAGGCGTTGGTTCCAAATCTATCGTGGCCTTTGCAGGCGTTCAGCCCCATGCAGGCGTGCAATTCAAGGGGAGTGGTAATGTCTTTTTCTCCCTTGCTGCTGGAGCCGCAACCGTTGGAGCTTCCACAGCTGCTTCCTCTGCCGCCACAGCTATCGTATAAAAAATGAGTGTTGTTAAAAATATACATACGTGTGAGTTTTATAAGTGATTAACCTGCAAATGAGAGCTTTCCTTTTTCTTTATCCAGATAAGGCTCCAATGGCACATCGGGTAAGTCATGAATTCTTTGTCCGAGATAGGCAATACCATCATAGGCACCTACAGCGCTGTTGAATAGTTCTATTAACTGCGATTTAGGGCTGGAAGAGGTTGCAAAGTGGTAGTCTTCAAAGGTAGGGGCAGCATTATATGTTTTGCCATCTTTGGCCACATAGCTCATTCCTGTTAGTTCACCACAAAGTGAGTTAAGAATGAATATCATAGACTTATGAATGCCAAACATAAAGAGTTCATATTGGGTGTGTCCCTTTCTGCGATAGCAATCTTCGCTCATTAAAAAGATGTAGGTGTAAATGGCATTGGTAAGAGTGGCCACCTTTTGAACAGCAGGGCTGGTGTAATCGGCTACGCTTGGGTTTTCCGGAACATTGAGCACGAAGTATTTGGTAAAGAACTCGTCATTTATCTCGTCTAGTTTGGCGGGATCAAAGTAGGTTTTTGCACTGGCGTCCTGGTCGCCTACATCGCATACCTCTTTGCCCATAGCATGAGCAAACTTATGCAGGTATTTATGCAAGTCACAATACACCTGATTGAACTTAAAAAAGTGTGATTCTTCGTCTCCGCTAGGGTTGTCTGTGTCATCTATATTGCCCGGAGCACAATTCACCGTTCCGTTGGCATTAAGCCCCGTGGTTAAACCACTTCCCGGCTCGGGGGTGTGTCCTTCCCCTTGTTCAACAATTTCCTGCATAGCCGCAATGGCACTTTCTGCATCGGTCACGTATATCAGGTCGCCACTATCTTCTGCATTGGTAAATACCGGTTTGTGTTCGCGGTTATAATATATGGTATCAATGGTGTTGTTAGTGTAGTAGCCTTTGCCGGGAATGAGTTGGGGTCTTTCCGGATGGTACTCCACATCGGCACTACCCAGATACTTTTCAATTTGAGAGTAGAATTCGCCAATGGTGGTATATTCAATAGGTTTGGCAGCAAGCAACATCTCGGTGCCGGGTTCTTTCAGTTTGTCCGGAGACTCAATTTGAAGAAAGGTATAAAGCGACCTGAAAGAAAGTTTCGATCGATTGATCGGAAACTCCGGAATGTGTCCGGGTAAATAGGCCGGCCAGCTGGTCGGGGTTTTGTAAAGTAACTCCGGCTGTCCAACGGTGGCTTGTTTAATGTTGGAAGAAAGGGCCATGTGTAGCATTTCTTCTATTACCACGCTCATTATTAAGGCTCCTGCCCGGTTGGCATAAACCATAATATCAGCCGAAAGCTCCTGAGCCAGAGTGGAGGCTTCTTCTTTTGTTTTACCGGCAGCCAGGAGGTCAGCGGTTAGTTGCTTGATTAATTCATCCTGGTTGGGATTTCTGTTAATAGAGTAATATGTGTACAAATAGACCGGTATAGTGGCTATTTCAATCTCTATGGCTTGTTGAATGGCCTGGGGAAAATTTTCCTTATTGACCACGGAGTCATTGCCCAGCAAGAGTGGGGCTTTAGATGGTGCGTTCATTGAAAAAATAGTTTGGTGTGAAATTACATGTCCCAATTTAAGGAATCTGCAATTAAAAGTCACCCCGGATTATTACCTGTTTTTTTAAAAAGCCCATCTCGCACGCTACTCAGACCTGAGACTTCTAACCGGGTTGGCCATGGCTGCTTTTATGGACTGAATACTTACAGTGAGCAAACTCACCAATAGAGCACCAAAACCGGCAATGGCAAATACCCACCAATATAGTTCTGTACGCACCGGGTAACTATTTAGCCAGTTGTCCAGCACGGCATAAGCCAGTGGTATGGCAATAAAGCAGGCAATTACTACCAACAGTGTAAAGTCTTTCGAGAGTAGCTTCCAGAGATTTAGAATGCTTGCTCCCAATACTTTTCTAATGCCTATTTCTTTGGTTCGTTGTTCGGCAATGAATGATGAAAGGCCAAATAAACCTAAACAACTAATGAGTATAGCCAACAGGGTAAAGAACCTTGCAAGACTTGCTATGCGAAGTTCCGCCTCAAATTTTTGGTTGTATTGATCATCGGCAAAATGGAAGTCGAATGGAGCTTCCGGTAAAATTTGATGGTAAACTTCGCCAATGGTGGCAATAGATTCGCTCGTACTTACATTCGGATTCAGGCGGATGTACATATAGCTGGTGTATTCCTGATCTAAGAACATGATGGACTGATCGGTTTGCTGAAAGGGATCACCTTTGATCATGTCCTTTACTACACCAATAATGGTGTAGTTTACCGCTTCTCGCCAGCCCGGATCGTATCGCACTACTGTACCTACCGGATTTTCCAGTTGCATGGCTTTCATAGCCGATTCATTGATAATGATGGCGTTCTTGTCGGTTTCTCTGGTAGGGTCGAAGTCTCTGCCGGTAATGAACTCCATACCTACGGCATCGGCATATCCATTGGAAATAGTGATGGTGTTGAACGATTGATCGAATCCCGGGTCCATGCCTTCCCATGAGAATCCGTGGTTCCAGCCTAAGGTGCTGGTTACCGGATAGTTGGAAAAGCCAATTGCTTCGGCCATTCCTGTTTTCAGAATTTCTTGCTTCAATAATTCCTTTTGCTGACCAAACCGGGGTGAGCCCGGAGCTATTGCGATCATTCCTTTTGGAGAGTAACCGATGGGGCGGTCTTTGGCCGCCTGAATCTGGTTGTTTACGGTAATGGTTCCGATAATCAGGGCAATGGAAATGGTAAATTGAAATACCACCAAAACCTTACGCGGAATAGAGGCGCTTTTGCCAAACTTGAGCCCACCTTTTAAAGCCTTTAGCGGTTTAAAACTAGAAAGGTAAGCGGCAGGGTAAGAGCCTGAAATAAAGGATGTAAATAAAATGAACCCGGTGCCGGCCAGCCAGAACTCAGGCATACCCCATGGTGCCAAAATGCCTTTGCCTGAAGTTTCATTGAACCAAGGCAGTAAGGCCCAAAGTAATATCAGTGACAGCCCAAAGGCAGAAAGGGTATAAAGGAATGACTCCATGTAGAACTGAGTGATGAGCTGTTTTCTGAGCGAACCTAGTGTTTTGCGAATGCCAACTTCTTTGGCCCGTTTTTCAGACCTGGCGGTACTCAGATTCATAAAGTTTATGCAGGCCAGTAGCAGCACAAATACGCCAATTACGCCATAGAGCCTAACGAATTTCTTTTCCTGACTTGTCACAGACATCCCATCTTTCCATGCAGAATTCAAGTGCCAGTCTTTCATAGGGTGAAGAATAAATGTCTGGCCTGACTCTCTTGCCCAATCATCATAATGCCCTTTGATTTTTTCGGTAATGAGCTCGGCAAGTTGAACATGATTTACATTGTTGGCCAGTTTTACATAGATATCGATGTTGTAATTGTTCCAAACGTTCATGGACTCTTCATTCTCTCTAAAAAGGAGGAGGAGTCGGGAGAAGAAGGCGGCCTCTGAAAACTTAGAATTCTTGGGTAAATCTTTATATACCCCACCAACTAACAAGTCTATGTCTGCATTGAGTTTTACTGTTTTTCCAACGGGGTTTTCCTCTCCAAAAAGCTTTTTGGACAGTGTTTGGGAAAGTAGAACCGATCGTGTTTCTTTCAGTCCTTCAGTGCTACCGTAAATCATATCTAATGTGAGCACACTAGGGCCATTTTCTTCCAGAAAAACACCTACTTCGCGAAATTTCTTGTCGCCATTGCTAATTACCGGGGCTTGCTTTCTGGACCTTACCATAAATAGCTCCTCTATTTGGTCGGGGAAAGATTCACGCACCAGGTTGCCCATACCGGTGGCTAATGCGTTGTTCACGGCTATTCCGCCCTGACCATTGGATTCTACCCGCAGTATCTGCGCAATGCTGTCATAGTTTTTGTGATACTTATTGAAATTTAGCTCGTCCACAACCCATAGTCCGATGAGCATGGCCACCACCATGCCCATGGCCAAACCGCCCACATTGATAAAGGAATAGCCTTTGTTCTTGAGCATCTGTCGGTAGCTCACTTTAAAGTTATGATTGATCATAGTGTTTGAGTTTTTGATTTTGAAAAAACGAAAGGCAAAGGGGCGCAGGTAATGAATGACCTGAAACCAATAGTTGCGCTTTGCCTTTCGAGTTGAGTGTTTTTCTGCTGTTGAATAGAACTTCTCGTCCAGATCGCCCAACACCTCTTCGGCCAGTTCATCTTTGAGGAACCAGAGTAGCAGCTTTTCAGCTAGACGAGGAGGGGTGATATGGTTCCTGGGGTTTTTCATAGTGCCCCACAAGTCTGAGTATGCCAGTCGGTAAACAGGTGAGGTAGGATTGTGGCAATCTTCCAGATTGATGAGAGAATTACTTGGCTAATCGTGTATGGGTGTTTCAACTTCATTCGGATCTTAACCTTTCTGCAGGGTTGACGAGAGCCGCTTTAATGGTTTCAAAACTTATGGTGAACAGGGCAACGGCAAAGGCGATGATCGCAGCCAGACCGAATAGCGGCCACGAAAGTCGGATGGTGTTGGCCATATCTTGCAAAATGCCCTGAGCCAGGTACCAACCAATAGGAATGGCTATAACAATTGAAATAAGAACCAGCCGTATAAAATCGGTGGCTAGAAGCCTGAAAATGCGGCTTACACTAGCCCCCAGCACTTTCCTAACGCTTATTTCTTTGCCTCGCTGTTCTATGGTAAAGGCAGAAAGGGCAAACAAACCAAGGCAGGCTACAGTAACCGACAAAACACTGAAGATAATGAAGATAGTTTTGGCTCTCAGTAAGTCGTCATACATACGTTCGAACCTATCGTCCAGAAAAGTATATCGAATGGGTTGATGGGGTTTAAGACTTGCCCAAACCGAGCTGACTCCTGCAACGGCTTCGCTAAGTTGATCAGTGTTTACTTTTACCGAGAGTGTAGAACTACCTTTGCCCTGTAGCATTGCTAGTGGGCCTATGTTGCCGGTAAGCGACTCAAAATAAAAGTCTTCGACCACACCGATAACAGCATATTTGTTATCGAACATGTCTATAAGTCTTGCCCCAATGGGTTGTTCCAATTGCAGGTATTTTTGCATGCTTTGATTAATAATAATGCTGGCACTATCGAGCGATTGGCCAGTGAGGTTTCTTCCTTCTACCAACCGCATGCTCATGGTTTGGAGGTAGTCTTCGTCTACAAGCCATGTGGCAGCCTCAAATCCGGGGTCAATACTTTTACGACCATCCAGCCAGTAGCCAGCATTCGAGGTTCGGCCTCCGGATACAGGTAGATAGTCGCCAAGGGTGGCGCTCTCTACAGTTGGAAGGCGGAGCAATTCTTCTTTTAGTACATCGCGTTTTTGAGGCTCGAGTGATTCCAACCCAAGAATATTGATGACCTGTTCTTTGTCATAGCCCAACGATTGGTTCATGTAGTGGTTGAATTGCTGGTGCAAGACCAGTGTGCAGATAATCAGAATTACGGTTGCAGTAAACTGAAACACAACCATGCCGCCTCTCACAAAAGAGGCCTTTCTGCTCAACCGTGTTTTACCCTTTAGTGCCTCGGCTGGTGAAAATTTTGATAGATATAGGGCAGGGTAGATTCCTGAAATAAGCCCAACGACCAATACAGAAAGCAGCAATAGAGGTATGAACCAGGGGTTTGCCCAGGGAATAGTCAGCGACTTTTCGGCAATAAAGTTAAAGGTAGGTAGTGCCAGAGTGACAAATACTAGCCCGAGTAATACAGCCAAAAAGCAATAGAACACAGATTCTACAAGGAATTGCCAAATAAGCCCAGATCTGAATGAGCCTACCACCTTTCTGAGTCCTACCTCTTTGGAGCGGTTAATTAATTTGGCAGTTGACAGATTGATGAAGTTGAGGCAGGCCAGAAGTAGGATAACCAGGGCAATAGCACCAAAAATCCAGACCAGTTCAATGGAGCCGTGCTGTTGATAGTCTTCAATATCTTCAGGGTTCAAATATACATTGGCTATGGGTTGTAGATAATACGACCTGTATTTTTGCATATCTTCCAGATCGGTTACCCCGGCTTCGCTCAGTTTATCCATTACGTAGGTGTCTCTCACCTTCACAAGTTTCTGTTCAATGGCTCTTTTTTGAGTTTCCGGTTTGGTTCTTATATAGAAGGTATAATTGGAGCAACCCCAGCCGGTGGAACCGGGGCCAGATTCCCGGCCCTTTAGAGTGAGTATAAAATCACCTTGCAAATGCATAGTGTTGGGTAAGTCTTCTATTACTCCCCCTATTGTATAGGGTTGAGTTGCTCTATCATTTAAAATAAGCTGCTGACCCACCGGATTTATTCCGGGAAAGAACTTGTCGGCCTTACTTTTGGAAATCACAATGCTGTTGGGTTCGGTGAGAGCTGTCTTTGCATTGCCATATACCATGGGTATTTCCAGAATTTCTAATAGTTCGGGGTCGGCATAGAAGAAACCACTTTCAAAAATGTTAGCGTTTGTGTCTGACCTTCTGATATGATTTTCGCCAACATCTCCCCACTTCCAAAATACAGTGCGGGCTACCAACTCTATTTCCGGAATGTAGTCTTCCAAAATGGGCTTAAAAGGCCCTTGCATGTTGGTCCATCTACCAAAGTCTCCGGTACCGGCATATTGGTTTGCTATTCGGAAAATCTGATCCTGATTTTGGTAGTGCCTATCGTAGGTAAGTTCGTGCCTAATGAATAGTGAAATGAGTATGCAGGCAGCAATGCCAATGGCAAAACCGGTAATTTTTATAGATGAAAAAATTTTGTTGCGCTGAAGTGTTCTCCAGGAGAGTTTAAAGAAATGTCCAATCATAAGATTTGTTGTTATACGCTGAGTTTTTGTGGCTTTGAAGGCAAAAGGGCGCATATAGTTAATGACCTGAAACCAATAGTTGCGCTTTGCCTTTCGAGTTGAGTGTTTTTCTGCTGTTGAATAGAATTTCTCGTCCAGATCGCCCAACACCTCTTCGGCCAGTTCATCTTTCAAGAACCAGAGGAGTAGCTTTTCAGCTAATCGGGGAGGGGCAATATGTCTTTTAGAGTTCTTCATTTTTTTGAGGCGCCATTGCGGAGTAGTTATGACAGTGGTAGTTTCCTCTTTGTGGAGGGAAACCACCTTGTTGCCAGTCTACAGGATGACTCGCAGTCACGTTTAAAATTTGAATTTCAAATTGCCGGCAAAAGCAGGGAACTGATTCCAAAGTGACATTTTAAAGTCTTTAGATTCTTCTAATGCCCGTTGTCCTGCGGCAGTGATTTGGTAAATCCGCTTTCTCCGACCACCTCTCTCGGCAGTTGCGCCACCCATTGCTGAGGTTAAAAAACCTTTTTCGCCCAACCGGTTAAGGGTAGAGTGCACAGCGCCAATGGATACGGCCCTTTTCGTTTGCGATTCAAACTCTTCGGCAATTCTAAAGGCATAAGCCTCCTTGTCAAGAATGCCAACCAACAAAAGAATTACCTCCTCAAAATCGCCCAGTTTAGTTTCTTTCATAACATACTAGATTGTAGAACAAATGTACGGTATTAAAATTTATATGTTCTACTTTTTAGTAAGAAATATAGCCAAACCTCTATTTGGGTTCTTCTTTAAGTGGCTTAATCTTCCTTAAGGTAGCTTAAAGGAGTTTTGAGAATTATTTTGAAGGTTTGAATACTTACAGAAGCTAGGGTGATAAGAACAGCAGAGAGGCCTGCAACTACAAATAACCACCATGAAAGTTCAGTTCTAACCTCATAGCCTTGAAGCCAATTGTCCAAAACTTTGTAGGCCAATGGAGAAGAAATAAGACAGGCTATAAGTATTAGAATACCGAAGTCTTTTGATAACAATACCCATAGCCCTTCAGTGCTGGCACCTAATATTTTTCTAATGCCAATTTCTTTGCCGCGTTTTTCTGCCATATAAGAGGCCATGCCGAAAAGCCCTAAACAGCTAATAAAAATGGCTAATGCACTAAAGAAACCGACTAGTTTGCCAAGTCGCTCCTCTGCTTGGAACTTTAATGAGTACACATCTTCTGTAAGTTCGTAGCTTACCGGGGTGTTTGGAAGAATGCTCACAAACACTGTGTCTATTTTGTTAATAGCAGAGGCAGTTTTCTCGGCCGTGTTCAATCGAATAAATAACCACTCCATGTCATTTTCTGAAGGAAAAATAATCGCTGGCATAGGTGGGTCGAAGGGAGATTCCTTAACCATATCCTCAATCACACCAATTACTGTGAACTCTGTCTTTCCATCATAAGCATATCTGGATCTTATTCTTTCTCCAACGGGGTTTTCAAGCCCCATCACTTTCACTGCAGATTCACTAAGTATAATTGAGTTTCTATTGGGTGAGAATTCTCTTGAGAAGTCTCTTCCCTCGATAATATTCCATCCTACAGTTTTACCATATTCAGGGGAAACCATTACGGTGTTGAACATTGGGTTCGATTCTTCAGGTCTACCGTTCCAATCAAAGCCATTATTGTTTCCTCGTATGGTAGTTAAAGGGTGGTCGGCCTCTGCTACTTCAGAAACAACCCCAGTAGATATGAGGTTACTTCTTAGCAATTCAAATTTACCCGCAAAGTCTGGCGATTTAGAATTAACTGTCAGAAGGCCTTGTTGATTATAACCAAGCGACCTGTTCTTGGCAAACTCTATCTGTTTGCGAACTACTAAAGTTCCAATGATCAATGAAATGGAAATGGTATACTGAACTACTACCAAAACTTTTCTTAGGTTAAATACCCTTTTCTTAGAAGGCTTTGTTTTTAGTGCTTTAGTTGGGGCAAGTGAAGAAAGATAAATAGCAGGGTAACTTCCCGCTATAAAAGAAGTGGCACCGATGAAGATGAGTGCATACAGCCAAAAGCTCAAGTTGGCCCAAGGGAATTTGATGCTTTTATAGGTCAGATCATTAAACCATGGTAGCAGGAGTGTCGCTACTATAATAGATAAAAGAAAGGCCAGAAAGGTGTTGATAATGGATTCGCTTAGGAAATAGTAAACTAGCTGGGAGCGCTTTGAGCCCAACACTTTACGAACCCCAATTTCTTTAGCTCTATTTGTTGATTTGGCTGTGCTAAGGTTCATAAAATTTATGCAGGCTAGCAGCAACACAAATGTGCCTATTAGTCCATAGAACCAAATGAATTTTAAAGACTCGCTCATTACCCGGCTACCGTTTTCAAAAGAAGAGTACAAATGCCAATCACTCATTGGCTGAAGAAAAAGAGCACTTTCTGCTTTTTCAGAATGTTGATTCATCAGTTGTTCTATGGTCTCCGAAGCAACATCTATATCTACATTTGGTAACAATTCAGCATAAATATTCATGGAATAAACACGCCAGTTGTAAAGTCTTGGGCTGTCCTTGTAATATCGTTCTATAGGAGAGAAGAAGGATGCCTCTGCGAAAGAAGAGTTTTTAGGTAAATCTTCATAAACCCCAGTAACCAGTAAGGTCCATTCGGCATTCACCTTGATGAATTGGTTAATCGGATCCTTGTCCCCAAATAGTTTAGTAGCCAATGACTCTGAAAGCATAATTGAATTCAAATCTTTCAGTCCATCCCAGCTTCCCTTTTTCATTTTTAGAGAGAGGAGCTCAGGTGCGCCATCCTGAATAAAAATTCCGGTTTGAGTAAAGGTTTTCTCATTGGTTGATAAAACATGTTGCTTTGGGCTTGAAGCTAAAACAACATGTTTGAATAGGGATGGGTAATCCTCGTTCAATAATTCGCCAAGTTTGCCCACATGGGTGTCGCTAACTGAAATTTCTCCTTGGGTATTTTTTCTCAGTACTTTAACCACTCTATCGTAATTCTCATGGTACTTATTGAAAGAAAGCTCATCATTGATCCAAAGGGCAACCAGAAGGGCAATGGAAATCCCTGCTGCCAGACCTCCAATGTTTAGAAGGGAATAAATTTTATTTCTCTGAAGGTATCTGAAACTACTTAGAAAATGATGTCTTAGCATTGATGTGAAATTTGGTCAGCTGTTATTGAATTGGATAAAATACCTTTGAGCTCATCTAAATCAGTTCCTGTCTTTTATTTGCGAGTTCAAACACTTCATAGATTTTATTAAACCCTGAAGGTTGCATAGCAGAAACCCCCTTTTTGGTTTGTTGAGTTTGAACATCCCTTATTTATCGGGATGTGGACTAAAAATGCATAACTAGGCCGATTTGGTCTAACTTGCTTAAAAAGTCTGGCAAAAATGCAAAGAGTGCTATATGGATGTTTAGAAAGGCCTTGATTGAAATATGCAAGGCTGTTTTAGATCAGTTACGTTTTCTTATTCTACCAATAACCACTCAGATAAACATATTTATAGGACTGTTTAGGATAAGCTATTTTTGAGCAAAACCATTTGCTCCATGATTAAATCATCCAAAGCCCTACTCTTTCTATTAGTTGCTTTTACATATAGCAGCTTACAGGCTCAAACGGACCTCTCTTTATTCGAAACCATGAAGCCGAGGTCTATTGGTCCGGCAGGAATGTCCGGAAGAATTACGTCTATCGATGTAGTTCGGCACAACACTAACATTATCTATGCCGGAACAGCCTCCGGAGGTTTGTGGAAGTCTACCAGTGGAGGAACTACCTGGCAGCCTGTTTTTGACAATCAGGAAGTAGCTTCGGTAGGAGCGGTAAAGATAGATCCTTCCAACCCTAGCACTATATGGGTAGGTACCGGTGAGGGTAACCCAAGAAACTCGCTCAATTCGGGTTATGGAATTTATAAAAGCCTGGATGCCGGAAGAACCTGGCAACATATGGGCTTGGAAAAGACAAAAAACATCCATCGCATAATTGTGCATCCGAACGATCCCAATACCGTTTGGGTGGGGGCTATTGGCTCTCCATGGGCCGAGCATCCGGAGAGAGGTGTTTTTAAAACAACTGATGGTGGAAAGACCTGGAAAAAGGTGCTTTATGATGTGCCCGGTGCAGGAATTGCTGACCTTGTGATAGATCCTACTAACCCCAATAAGCTCGTTGCGGCTATGTGGGAGCATAGAAGATGGCCCTGGTTTTTTAATTCGGGAGGGCCGGCCTCGGGTATCTATATTTCGCATGATGGTGGAGAAACCTGGAAGAGAAAGACGGCTGAACATGGGTTACCTAAAGGGGATTTGGGACGAATAGGATTGGCCATAGCCCCCTCTATGCCCGATCGGATTTACGCCTATGTAGAGTCGAAAGAGAATGCCCTGTATCGCTCCGACAATGGAGGTGAAACTTGGTATAGGATTTCCAACAAAGGCGAAAGTGGTATTGGTAACCGACCGTTTTATTATGCCGAGATTTATGTAGACCCTAAAAACGAAAACAGAGTGTATTCGCTGCACACCACAGTTACATTTAGCGAAGACGGTGGACGAAGCTTTAGCACTTTTGTAAACCCCGGCTATGTACATGTCGATAATCATGCTTTTTATGTGCATCCCGATAATCCCGACTTTATGGTGTTGGGTAATGATGGGGGGCTAGTGCTGAGCACCGACCGCGGTGGTAGCTGGCAATATTCGGAAAACCTGCCGATTGGCCAGTTTTACCATGTGAATTACGATATGGAAACCCCATACAATGTAATGGGCGGTATGCAAGATAATGGTGCCTGGTTAGGGCCAAGTCAGCTGCTGAAGCAGGGAGGAATAAGGAATAGCTACTGGGAAAGAATTGTAGGAGGAGACGGTTTCGATGTAGTACCCGACCCGCTAGATTCACGCTATGGATACTCATTGAGCCAAGGAGCTAACATTCAACGCTACGACAGAGAAACCGGCAAAATGCTGGGTATTCAACCCGAGCATCCTAATGGAGAAGAACTACGCTGGAATTGGAATGCCGGAGTGAATATAGACCCCTTCGATAAGAAGACTGTATACCTTGGAGCCCAATACTTGTTTAAGTCGGGCGACCATGGATTGACCTGGGAAATTATTTCACCAGACCTTACCACAAATAACCCCGAAAAACAGAAGCAGTTCGATACCGGAGGGCTCAACTATGATAACTCAGGTGCTGAGATGCACACTACCATTACGGTAATAGAGCCAAGCACCAGAGAGCAGGGATTAATATGGGTGGGTACGGATGATGGTAACGTACAACTGACGCGCGATGGAGGTAAAAGCTGGACGAATAGTGCCGGAAAGTTTCCCGGATTGCCGGAGGCCACCTGGGTACAACAAATAAAGGCCAGTACTCACAACGAGGGTACTGCTGTGGTCGTGTTCGATGACCACCGCAGAGATAACTGGTCTCCCTATGTGTATCAGACTACCAACTACGGACGCACCTGGAAACGAATTGTAGACGATACTGATGTGTTTGGTTTTGCGCTTGCTTTTGTGCAAGATCCGGTTGAGCCAAACCTAATGTTCTTGGGTACAGAATCAGGCCTATATGTAAGTATGGATGGCAGCCAGACCTGGGAAAAGTGGACACACGGATTCCCCACAGTACCCACTATGGATCTGGCTATTCATCCCAGAGAACACGATCTGATAATAGGTACTTTTGGTCGTGCCATCTGGATTTTGGACGACATAAGGCCTTTGCGTGAAGCAACCAGTCTGGGTGCCGACAAGCTCATGGAGAAAGAACTGCATCTATTTTCAATTCCTGATGCCACTAATGCTATTATTGGCCCATACTGGGGCTACAGAAGTACAGGTCATGGTATGTTCTTCGGAGAGAATAAACCGTTTAGCGCAGCCATTAACTTCTATGTGAAAGAGAAGAAAGGACGTGTGAAAATGGAAATATCCGATGCCAATGGCGAAGTGATCAGAACCCGGTACTTTACACCGGATCAAGGGCTAAACAGGGTGTATTGGGGATTCGAAACAGATGGTGTGAGACGTCCCGGTCAAAGAAAGCCCACAGGGGAAGAGGTAACTCCTCCCGGTGGCTACGATGCGCTGCCCGGTACATATACCGTAAAACTTACTTATAACGGAACTTCTGCCTCCGGAACACTCAATTTGTTAAAAGATGAGCGGGTGGAGTGGGATATGCCGGCTTTAGAAGAGAAACAAAGGTTTATTACCCAATACAATGCACTAGTGACCGAAATGACTGAGGCGGTAGATCGGCTTACCGAAGCACAACAAATTGTGAGCAGGGTAGAGGTTCTTGATGAAGACAATGAAGAGCTAAGAAAGAAGTCAGGTCAGGTAAAAAAGGAGTTGGCGGCTTTGAGGGAGTTGATTTTTGAAAAGCCGGTTCAGGGTTTTAGGAGTGATCCTAATGCTATTTCTAACCAGTTGGGCAATCTAAGGAGCAAAATAGGAGGTAGCTACGATCCCTTGTCGCAGGCGGCTCAATATGCTTATAGTAATGTGAGTAAGAATTGGCAACCAGTACTTCAAAGAATCAATGACTTTTTCAATAATGAGTGGGTTGCCTATAAAAGCTTTGTAGAGGGACTAAATCTGGAGCTGGTGAAAGGCTTTAATTAGCCAAGAAAGCCCCTCAATTAGTAAGGTGCTGTCTTAAAAGTTAACGTTCTCAAACTCGATCGAGAATCTCCAAAGAGCTTAGAAGCAAGGTCAGTGGAGATTCCGAATCAAACTTACCCTAGACATTAGGCAGGGAATGACGCTAGCAATAACTTTTAAGACAGCATTGTTTATTCATTACGCAGGTTGGTGGCAGGGTTTACCCTGGCAGCCTTAAACGTTTGCCCAAATACGGTGAGCCATGCCAGTAACAGAGTGCCAAGGCCAGCCAAAACAAAGAACCACCATTTCAGTTCAATTTGATACGCAAAGTCACTCAACCATTGTTGGGCAGCCCAGTAGCTGAGCGGCAGAGCTATGATGATGCCCAGCCCGACTAAAATTGAAAACTGGCCGGTGAGTAGTACAATTATTCGCCATACACCAGACCCCAGAACCTTTCTTATGCTGATTTCTTTTACCCTTTTTTCGGTGGTATAAGCAGTAAGCCCAAACAGTCCCAAACAAGAAATAAGAATAGCCAATATGGCCGAATAGCGCGATAGCACTGCCATTCGTTGTTCGGAAGCATATAGGGCCTGATAGTCTTGATCTACAAATATGGGTTTGAATGGGACTTCAGGATTGAACTGGCTGTAGAGCTTCTCAATTTGCTGTAAGGTAGTTGAAGTTTGCTCACCATTGATTCTAGCCATAATGAAATGAGTAGATTCCGGACGGTATAGAAAAAGGGCCGGTTCTGCCGGTTTATGGATGGAGGCGATCGAAAAATCTTTTACAATGCCTACAATCTGTTTTTGACCTGTATAATGATAAACGGTTTTGCCAATTGGATCTTCCATGCCCATGGCTTTGATAGCCGTTTCATTAAAGATAACTCCGTTCTCGTTTGTCTTAAACTCTTCTGAAAATCCTCGGCCTTTCAGAAATTCCACTCCCAGCAGTTCCACAGAGTTTAAGCCCGCATTATATTCCCAAAACTGAATCTGATCCTCGTCCGTTTTGCCCTTCCAACCAACACCTCCGGTAGAGTTCATGCCCCCAACCATAAAGCCCGAAACTGCAGCATTTTCTACCCCCGGTAAGTTTTTGAGTTCAGCGAGAAAGGCCTCGTACTGATCGGTAAGCTGCCCTTCTCTCTCAAAGTAAATCAGGTTATTGCGGTCGTAGCCCAAGTTTTTAGTTTGTACCAATTCCATTTGCCTGAAAATGACCACCACACTTACAATGAGTACCGTTGAAAGAGCGAATTGAAATACTACCAGGGCTTTTCGACCTATTCCACTTGAGTTATTGGTGGCTTTAAAACCTTTTAAAATAAGCAGGGCCTTGAGTCGGGAAAGGTGCAGGGCAGGATAACTTCCGGCCAACAGTCCTACCACCAACAACAAGACAGTGGCGGCAACAAGCAGTTGCGGACTAAACACAAGACTGATATTTTTTTGGGTGATATGATTAAACTCAGGAAGTAGTAAAAATACCAGCAAGAAGGCTAGTAAAGTGGCCAATGCGCAGAGTAGTACCGATTCGGTTAAAAACTGATAGGCTAGCGATTGTCGGGTAGCCCCCAACGATTTTTTAACCCCCACTTCTTTCATACGTTGTGAGGCTCTTGCGGTGGTTAAATTGATAAAATTGATGCAGGCGATAAGCAAAATAAGTAAGGCAATAAAGGAGAGAAGCCGTACCGATTCTATGCGTCCACCGGCCTGCTCACCATTAATGAATTTACCATGCAGATATAGATCAGTGTATGGACTTAGAAACAGCTCTACCCTGGTATCGGGCAAGTTCGCTTTAAAAATAGCATCTATTTTTTGACCCACTACCTCGGCAGAACTACCCGGGCCAATAACCACAGATTGGCGGGCATAGTAGTTACCCCATTGTTTGTAGGTAATGAGTTCATCGTGGAAGTAATTCCATGGAAGAATAAGCTCAAATTGCTCAGAACTATTTTGGGGAATGTTTTCCAACACACCACTCACTTTGAATTCGGTTTTAGAGCCTCTAAAGTGCCATTCTATAGTTTGTCCCAGAGCATCCTGATTGGGGAAAAGGCGCTCCGCCAGCGATTCGGTAATTAGTGCATCGTAGTTAGATGACAGCAGGCTTTGCGATTGACCCGCCTTCAACGGAAATGAAAAGGCACTCAGGTACTCCTGGTTGGCAAATCTACCTTGCACTTTGAGCGATAATGGCGCGCTTCCGCTCACCGATACGGTGTATTCATGAGGGTCGGTATAGACGGCAGCCCATTGGACTTCGGGTACCTGGTTTTTTATTTCTTCGTGCAACAGACCGGGAGTGCCTTTTATAGTAAATGTGCCACTAGCATCGGTATGGTTAGACATAATATGGTAGAGGCTTTCTTTATTTTCATGAAAACCATCAACCAACAGTTCGTCATTCACCCAAAGATAAATAAGCAGTACACAGGCCAAGCCTGTGGTGAGGCCTAGTAGGTTGATGATAAAGGAGCTTTTGTGTCGAACAAACGACCGGAGCGTAATGATTAAGTTGTGTTTGAACATGTCGTAATAATTGAGTTTTTGATATCCTTTAAAGGAGCGAACAATGCCGGGTCTTAGCAGCAGAAGAACATCTTTTGCGAAAAGAAATTTTGCTTTGGCAGAGCCGTGTTCCAACTGTCTTTTTTCGAACCGCTCGAGCAAGTCTCCTTCCAGGTGTTCTGCCATATATGGATCGCAAAACCACCGAAAGAAGCGCAAAAGCAACTGAGGAGGGTTGGTGTTTTTCATAACCTTAGGCAAAATCGGGAATGGCGTTCCAAAGCCCGAGGCGCTGTTCCTTGGTTTCCTTAAGCACCGATTTCCCCAGTGAGGTTAGAGTAAAATACCTTTTGCGCTTGCCGCCACGTATTTTAGTGGCTCCTTTTAGTTCAGACTCCAGGTAGCCTTTGCCTTCGAGGCGTTTCAAAACAGTTTGCAATGCTCCCATGCTGACTGACCGATTCAGACGGGTTTCCATTTCTTCGATAATAGATACACCGTAGGCTTCTTCTTTGAGAATGGCCACGGTGAGCATTACTATCTCCTCAAACTCTCCCAGATGATGTTTGCCCATTTTTAATTTTTGCCTTAAATGTAGTTTTTAATAATTCAGGGACAAAGCGATTTAATTAGTTTTTACCTTAAATGTAGTTTTTAATGATTTTATCTATCCACAATAAATGAGATGGGAGGGTGTTTGGGAATAATCAGTCGGTAATAGCCTGCTCCAAGGTGAGATACATTGTAGGTATTACTGTCAATAGGTCTTAGGTCGAAAAACTGTCCGCTGTTGTTGGTTGCTTGCAAATATTCTAGTGGCCGATTACCGGTTAGGGTAAGAATTTCGCTCACCGGGTTCGATACTATTTTCACCTTGAACTCGCGTTTAAAATAGACGCTTTGCACTTCAAAGATTTCGCTCTGCCCGGAAAAATCTACTTGCTTTAGCCTGTAATACGATCTATCGTCAAGCGGTTCTGCATCAACGAAACTGTAGGCTATGGTATGTGTTGCATGAGCACTCCCTTCTACCTCACCCACTACGTTCCAGTCCCATCCGTTCGGTGAGCGCTGCACCTCAAAATGACTGTTGTTTACTTCCCATGCTGTAGACCAGGTGATCATCACATCTGTTGTTCTCGCGATTACTTTAAAACTAATAAGGTCAACAGGCAATGATTGCCCATCGGTTGGGTTACAATTAGGATAATTGGCATAAACAAAAGGCGCACCTCCACCATTGTGCCATACAAGGTAATTGCCGTTTCTTGTAGAGGCCCATAGGTTTTGGTAGTTAAAATTGGTGGTAGTACCGTTTACAATAGACTGAAAGTACCTGAAGCCGGAGGGGCTGTTGGCAAATAGACCGTTGTCTGGCCAGGAACTATCGTTAGAAAGCACGGCATATACATTGCCAAGGCCTAAGCCACACCACCCGGAAAAATTAATAGATGTAAGGTTTATATTATTAAATACCACCAGGTGGCTTCCGGAAGGAATGGTCGAGCCGGAAGAAGCACCAATGAAATTTAGATCGGAACAACCGCTTAGTGGTAGCAGTGCGTTGAGGGTAGAGGCCCATGTAGCAGCAACAGATAGACTTTCGAAGCTATCGGTAAATGTGGTTGAGGCCGGAGACGATGTGCCATACCTTAAATCGAGCGTAGAGGGAGAGAGGGTGAATGATGAGCCGCCACCGTACACCACTACATACTCTCCATAGCCATCACTTAGGCCGCAGCCGTCAATAACCGCACTTACCATTTGAGGTCTCTGCGCATAGAGTCCATCAATGGGTATAGTACTCCCTAATACAATAGTAAGAACAATTGATTTCATTTATTGATGTGATTATTTAAATGTTGTGTGTGTTAGGGAGAAAGGAATATTAAAATATAACTTATAAGTTTAATAGTAAAGTTAAATAAGACAATATTTTACTTTAAATTGTAGGTTTACTCATTTAGATCGCATTTGTTAGATCCAGTATACTAGCCACAAGCTGTGTCCTCATAGCGTCTTTTAACAGCCATTTGTGAAGACACAAATGGAGGCAAGGTTCAGAAATATACTTCTTGCGACTTAAGTAAGTAACC
>MDTG01019389.1_pt1 | contig 78425 bp, 74 predicted proteins | sample 811421 | NCBI WGS metagenome assembly MDTG01 (sample SAMN05326645, study PRJNA326480) | marine metagenome | isolation source: seawater | place: Pacific Ocean: South East | collected 2011
ATTAGGAGAAATTGGAAAAAATACCTGCGTGTTTGAATATGGCGATGACATAATGATCGTTGATGCAGGTTTGGCATTTCCTACTGATGGAATGCATGGAGTCAATGTGGTAATGCCAGACACAACATATTTAAAGCAAAATCAAAAAAAAATAAGAGGCATGGTTGTTACCCATGGTCACGAAGATCATATTGGTGGTATTTCTCATCATTTAAAAAATTTTAATATTCCAATTATTTATGGGCCTCCTTTGGCAATGGCAATGCTGAAGGGGAAAATGGAGGAATCTGGAGTTAGTGATAGATCTACAATTCAAGTTATGGGGCCGAGAGATACAGTAAAAGTAGGACAACATTTTTCAGTTGAGTTTATAAGAAATACGCATTCAATTTCAGATAGCTTTTCTTTCGCTATTACTACACCTGTTGGAGTTGTGTTTTTTACGGGTGACTTTAAATTTGATCACACACCCCCAGATGGTGAGCCAAGCGATTTGTCAAGAATGGCTTACTACGGTGACAAAGGAGTTTTGTGTTTGCTATCGGATTCTACTAATTCTGAGGTCCCTGGATTTACTCCTTCTGAATACTCTGTTTTCCCAAATCTTGATAGATATATTGCGATGGCACAAGGAAGAGTAATGATGACAACCTTTGCTAGTTCAACTCATAGAGTTGCAATGATAATTGAGTTGGCGATGAAAAATGGCAGAAAAGTAGGCCTACTCGGAAGATCAATGTTAAATGTTGTTGGAAAATGCAGAGAGCTAGGTTACTTGCGTTGTCCAGATGATCTCTTCTTCCCTATAAGGCATATTAGAGATTTGCCCGATAGAGAAACTCTTTTACTTATGACTGGTAGTCAAGGCGAACATATGGCTGCATTAAGTAGAATTTCTAGAGGGGAACATCAACATGTCCAGTTAAAAACATCTGATACAGTAATTTTTTCTGCAAGTCCCATCCCAGGAAACACAATATCAGTCAGTCATACAATTGACAGATTAATTAAACTTGGAGCAAATGTGGTTTATGGGAAAGAGCATGGTATTCATGTCTCGGGGCATGGCTGTCAAGAAGACCAAAAGTGGATGCTTGGATTAATTAAACCTAGATTTTTTATCCCTGTTCATGGTGAATATAGGATGCAGGTTTTGCATGGGAAAACAGCCGTTTCGATGGGTGTTCTTCCAGAAAATGTTCACGTTATGCAAAACGGTGATGTAGCTGAGTTAAGGCCTGATTCATTAATTCAAGGAAAGCCTGTGCAATCAGGAGTGGAACTTCTTGATGGATCTAGAACTGGAATTGTGGATGATCGAGTATTAAATGAACGTCAAAAACTTGCGGAAGAAGGTTTAGCCACAGTCTTGGCTGCAATAAGTACAGATGGCGTAATGGTTGCTCCTCCAAGAGTAAATTTACGAGGAATTATTACTAATCTAGATGCCAAGACAATGTCTCAATGGACTGAGAGAGAAATAGGATGGGTTCTTGAAAATCGTTGGAAACAACTAACAATTCAAAATTCTGGTAAATCAATTGAAGTTGACTGGATAGGTTTGCAGAGAGAAATAGAATCTGGCTTAGGTAGAAGAATGAGAAGAGAATTGCAAGTTGAGCCTTTAATTCTTTGTTTGGTACAGCCTGCGCCTTCTGGAACTCGTGCTTATATTCCTACTCCAGATGAAAATTTAAAACCTTCAATAAAAACTAGTAATAAAGCAGCTATATCATCCAAGACTGAGGTGAGAAAAATAACTGAAGACAAGCCAAATACTCAATCAAAAGTTGAACTTAATGAGAAAGCTTTAAAAACTGATGAATTTGAGAAAGAGAAATCACAAGATGAGGCACCCTCTGGAAGGACTCGAAGAAGAAGATCTGCTATTTCTTCATAAATTACTTTTGTAAGTTAATTTTTTTAGAAATATAAGGTTATTATCCCATTCAATTTTCCAATTGTTTTTAATTTCTATAGAGCTGTTATAACCTTTTCTACTTATTTTGTTTACTATGTTATCTATAAGTATTGAGGAAATTCTTGGAGCAGATTGCAATTCTAACCATTTATTCAATAATATAATTCTTGTTGAATGTGATACTTTTAGAAACTCATTTCTGTTAATATGATTTAATTTGGCTATATTTTTTAGGGCCATAATAGTTAATTCACTTTGACTGTTTTCATATAGAGAGATTCTTTCAGACATTGCTGAAATTCTCTTGCTACAACCGATATTTAAGTCTTCTAATAATGGCATTATCTTACTTCTTATGATATTTCTTTTATATTCCATGCTTTCATTTGAAGGGTCTAACCAAATAGGAAGATTTAAATCTTTGCATATTAATTTAGTATCACTTCTTGTAAAGCACATTAAAGGTCTAACCAACTGAATATTATCTGTAAGTTTTCTTTCCTCTTTCATCGTAGACAAACCTGCTAAATCACATCCTCTCGCTAAGTTCATTATTAGTGTTTCTGATCTATCACTAGAGTTGTGTCCGGTAAGTACAATAAGCTTGTTTTGAAAATTTTTATTTTCCAATAATTTACTTGCGGTATTTTTAATACATTTATATCTCCAATTTCTTGCTTTTTCTTCACTATTAACTTCATTTAAATCAGCTTTATTAGAAAAAAATGGGAGATTTTTTTTTCTACACCAATCATTTATTTCTTTTGCAAATACTCCTGAGTTTTTGTGCCATTGATGATCACCGTGCCAAACATTTATTTCCCATTCATAAAGCTTATTTAAATCTTTTATTAGCTGAGTTAAAGCCATAGAATCTTGTCCCCCAGAAAGTGCAATCAATAAACATGATTTACTCGGAATGAGGTCTGCTTTTGCTTTATGTTCTTTATGAAGGCGGTGATGCCATGAAGTCCACATGCCACCAATTTTTTCGTTATCAAAACATTCTTATTCCTTTGAGAGCTTTATGGATTGTTTGTTAGTTTTTGCTCTTAAAGGATGTCAGAATTGAAGAAAGTTTTAAAGTCCTGATGTCTAATTTCAATCAATTGCCTGGTTCAGTTCAAAAAAGCCTTACTGATCACTCTCTATTAAAGGTTATTTCTGGTTTAAATAATTTTAAAATTGAATCTGTAGTAAAAATTGCTAAGGCTTCTTGTTATGGAGGTGCTGACTTAATAGATATTGCATGTAGTCCAGAAATTGTTAAGGAAGTGGCTAAAAATTGCGATATTCCAATATGTGTAAGTTCAGTAGAACCAGAATTGTTCCTTCCAGCCATTCAAGCTGGGGCGGAAATGATTGAAATTGGCAATTTCGACTCTTTTTATCCTAATGGCAGATTTTTTGATTCTGAGGAAGTCTTAGATATTACAAGGAGAACAAGAAGTATCTCATCATCAATCTTTTTATCAGTGACAATTCCTCATACATTGCCATTCCATAAACAAGGTCAGCTTGCAATTCAACTTGTTGAAAATGGTGCTGATGCTATCCAAACAGAAGGATCTTTTATAGCTAATCCAAAAGGTGTTGGCATTCAAGGCTTAATTGAAAATGCAGTCCCAACTCTGGCAGCGACGTACTCAATTAAACAGTCCCTTGAAACTGCTGGCTACACTGAAATACCAGTAATTTGTGCGTCTGGACTTTCTGCTGTCACAATACCTATGGCATTTGTCTCGGGGGCTTCAGGAGTGGGTGTTGGTTCAGCCGTTAATAAATTAGAGACTGAGATAGAAATGATTGCATCAGTAAAAAATCTAAGAAAATCTTCGTCACTTTTATCAAGGAAATCAGTTAGATTGGAATGAATATTTGGAATTGTTTTGAATTAATTGATTACTAATAGATGAATAAATATCAATTAAAATCCCCTTATAGTCCTTGTGGTGATCAACCTAGCGCTATAAAAAAACTTGTTAAAGGTGTTAATAAAGGTAAAAGATTTCAGACTTTACTTGGCGCGACCGGAACGGGGAAAACCTTTACTATTGCTAATGTTATTGAGCAGACAGGAAGACCAGCTCTTGTTCTTGCTCATAATAAAACTTTAGCTGCTCAATTATGTAATGAATTAAGAGAATTCTTTCCTAAAAATGCTGTTGAGTATTTTATTTCTTACTATGATTATTATCAACCTGAGGCATATGTGCCTGTTAGTGATACCTATATTGCTAAAACTTCATCAATAAATGAAGAAATTGATATGTTAAGGCATTCTGCTACACGCTCTTTATTTGAGAGAAAAGATGTAATTGTTGTTGCCTCAATAAGTTGTATTTATGGATTAGGAATACCAAGTGAGTATCTTAAAGCTTCAACTAAATTTGTTGTCGGAGAAACAATAAATCTTAAATCTAACTTAAGAGATTTAGTTAACAATCAATATACAAGAAATGACGTTGAAATTTCAAGAGGAAGATTTAGGATTAAGGGAGATGTCCTTGAAATTGGTCCTGCTTATGAAGACAGATTAGTTCGAATCGAGCTTTTTGGTGATGAAATTGAAGCAATCAGATATGTTGACCCTACAACAGGTGAAATATTGGAAAATTTAGAACAAATTAATATATATCCTGCCAAACATTTTGTAACTCCTAAAGATAGATTAGATACTGCTATTTTAAATATAAAAAATGAATTAAAGAGTAGATTAGAGTTTTTTAATGAGGAAGGTAAGCTTCTTGAGGCGCAAAGATTAGAACAGAGAACTAAATATGACCTAGAAATGTTAAAGGAAGTTGGTTATTGTAACGGAGTTGAAAATTACGCCAGACATTTATCCGGTAGAGATGAGGGAACTCCACCTGAGTGCTTAGTTGATTATTTCCCAAAAGATTGGTTGCTAATAGTTGACGAAAGTCATGTAACTTGTCCTCAACTATTAGCCATGTATAACGGCGATCAGTCAAGGAAAAAAGTATTAATTGAACATGGTTTTAGATTACCAAGTGCTGCTGATAACAGACCACTTAAAAGTGCAGAGTTCTGGGATAAAGCTCAGCAGACACTTTTTATTAGTGCTACTCCAGGCGATTGGGAGCTGGAAAAGAGTTCAGGGGATATTGCGGAACAGATTATTAGGCCTACAGGTGTTTTAGATCCTTTAGTGGAAGTTAGACCAACTTCTGGACAAATTGACGATCTTTTGTCTGAAATAAAGATAAGAACTGCAAAATCTCAAAGAGTTTTGGTTACAACATTAACTAAAAGAATGGCAGAAGATTTAACAGATTATCTCTCTGAGAATTCAATTAAAGTAAGATATCTTCATTCTGAGATTCACTCAATAGAAAGAATCGAGATAATTCAAGATTTAAGAATGGGTGAATATGACGTGCTCGTAGGAGTTAATTTATTACGTGAAGGGTTAGATTTGCCAGAAGTATCTCTGGTTGTAATTCTCGATGCTGATAAAGAAGGTTTTCTTAGAGCTAAAAGATCATTAATTCAGACTATTGGTAGAGCCGCTAGGCATGTTGAAGGTGCGGCATTAATGTATGCAGATAATATGACTGACTCAATGATTAATGCAATTGAAGAAACTGAAAGGAGAAGAGAAATACAAAAAAAATATAATGAAGAAAAGGGTATTACCCCTATGCCAGCAGGTAAGAAATCAACTAATTCAATTCTTTCATTTTTAGAGTTATCAAGAAAGTTAAATGCTGAAGGGACAGCTGAGGGGTTGTTGAATATTGCTGATAAAGCTGCTCAAGGATTAAATACGAAAGATTATGAAATTGCACTAGAAAAGTTGCCAGAATTTATTTCTAATTTAGAAAAAAAAATGAACTTAGCCGCCGAAGAACTTGAGTTTGAACAAGCAGCCCTTTTAAGAGATCGTATTAAAAAACTAAGACAAAAATTAATTGGTAATAAATGAGATTACCCTAAATTAAAGTATTCATGAACAGCATTTAAAGCATTAACCCCATCATTTTCTTTTACAACACAGGTTGTTCTAATTTCACTAGTTGCAATCATTTCAATATTAATTTCTTTATTAGCAATCGCTCTAAACATCTTGCCAGCTGTCCCTGTTGTGTAGGGCATACCAGCTCCAACAGCACTTACTTTTGCTATAGCTGGTCCATCTATAATTTTTGCACTTTCCCAACATCCTAATAAGCTTGACAAAGCTTTCTCTGCTGATTTTCTATCTTCCTTTTTTAATGTAAAACTAATATCTTTACATCCATCTGAGTGTTGTCTTTCTGCTTGAACAATTGTATCTAAGGAAATATTAGCTTCAGCTAATGCAGAACATATTGAAGCAGCAGTGCCTGGTTTGTCTGGAACTTTTATCATACTTACTTGCACTTGATTTAAATCAAGTGCAACACCTCTAACTTCTGGGAAGTTTTTATTGACATTTGTAGGATTTAAATATATTTGCTTTTCGTTTAATTCAAAAGTTTCACTAATAGCTCGAAGGGCTTTTTTCCCAAAATTAGAGTCAATAACGCAACTTACTTTTACTTCACTAGTTGCAATTAGTCTTAAATTAATACCAGCTTTAGATAATGTTTCAAAGAAAGTTGCAGCTATTCCTGGTCTGCCCATTATACCAGCTCCGCTTATACTTATTTTAGACATATTCTCTTGCGAATATAATTTACCTCCGGACTTTTTAATAAGTTTTTTACACTGAATTTTTGCTTCTAAATATTCATCTTTATTTACCGTAAATGTAATATCATTACTATTTTTTTCATGTACTGCCTGAATTATTAAATCTACATTTATACCTCCTTTTGACAACTCCTCAAAAAGATTTGCTGCGACACCAGGCTTTTCTGCAACATGAGAAAGTCCAATTACCGCTTGATCCTCAACTAACTCCAGCCCATCAACAGAGCGACTGTGTTCTAGGCCTCTTTTATTTAACTGCCTAAATTTTTCACTCAAAAGGTTTGTTCCAGCATGATCATTCCAACTTGAACGAACAAATAAATTTACTCCGTAATTCCTGGCGATTTCAACTGCTCTTGGATGCAATACTTCTGCGCCGAGACTTGCCAGTTCAAGCATTTCGTCGCAAGTAATTGTGTCCATTAATTTCGCTTCTGGCACTTTCCTGGGGTCGCTTGTTAAGACCCCATTTACATCTGTGTAAATTTCGCATGAATCGGCTTCAAGTGCTGCAGAAAGAGCTACTGCAGATGTATCTGAGCCACCCCGGCCCAAGGTTGTTATTTCAGAAGTGCCTCCAGTACCTAAACTAGTTCCTTGAAATCCAGCAATCACAACAACAAAACCATCTTTAATTAAATTGTTTATACATTCAGTACGAATTTCTAATATCCGAGCCTTACTGTGTGATGACTCAGTAATTATTCCAGCTTGACTGCCTGTTAAAGATATTGCTGGAACTCCAATTTTGTTTAAAGCCATCGCTAATAAAGCTATTGAAACTTGCTCTCCTGTGGAAAGGAGCATGTCCATTTCTCTCTTTGGAGGATAAACATTGACTTTATTGGCTAGCTCAGTAAGCAAATCTGTAGATTTACCCATTGCGGAAACAACAGCAACAATTTCATCTCCAGACTCTTTTCTTAATGCTATTTTTTCGGCCACTGCTTTTATTCTCTCTACACTTCCTACCGAAGTCCCGCCAAATTTTTGAACAATTAAACTCATTTAGTTGATTTTAGAGAATGAAAAATTAATAGAGATTTAGAAAATTTAGCCAGTGTTTAAAAAAACATCTTTGAATGCATCAATTCCTTTCTTACCTTTTTTAAGACTTATCTCAACTTCCAGTAATTGAGATTGAATTTTCAAGAAAAGAGTATAAGGTTTATTCTCTATCTGTTTTCTCAATATATAAATTCGTTTAGGATTATTAATACCCATTACTTTTGAAATTTTTTCTATGTTTGTTTCATTTTGATTTTTAAATAAGCTTACCCATAATAACGGTCTTATTTGAGATACTAGTGAAGCTAAAATTCTTAGCGGAGGTTCACCATTATCAATTAGTAGAACTATTTTTTTTATTGCTTCACCATATTTTTCATTTATTAAAGATTCAATAACTTGGAAAACGTTAGTTTTCCCTCCAGAAACTATATCTAAAGTTTGCTTAAGCGAGATAATACTTTCTTTATTGTTATTAAAGTTTCTTTGAGCTTCATTATATAAAGATATTTTTTTGAGCTCAGAAACTATTTGGGAGCTATCATTAGAAGTTGAATTTATTAATGCATTTACTGCATCTTTTTCGATTGCAATATTCATACTACTTGCGATTTTCTCAACCAAGTTTTGCTGACCTTTAATATCCCAGATAGTTGGTAAAATAAATTTTTTTTCATAAATTGTTTTTTGCTTTATTAATATATCAATTGTTTTGGTCGTTTTTAATCTTTTATCAGGCTTTTGAAAATTGTTTAAAATTAAAGTTGTTTTTGAGGGTATTATTGGAATATTTTCTTCAAATTTTTTTGTTAATTCATTTGCAACGCTATTAAAAAACTTACTATTTTGAATTATCACAACTCTATGGCCGTCTCCCATGGGTGGTGAACACATCTCTGAAAGTCCTCTCTCAAGTTGCTCTACATTTTCTCCGTTTATTCTGCTTACATTTATTGAGGACCATATTGGGTTTACGACTTTTTTAACCAAATCTTCCACAGCTTTATTTCTTGAAGAAATATCGTCACCCCAGAACAAATGAATTGGCATTGATAATAAAAATCAGAATATGTTTACTAGAACAAGTTATTTCTAAAAATAAATGGAAATTGAACACCCAATTTTTAAACAAAGCATCCAATATATAAGATCAAATTTAGATGAAAATCAATTCAATGAATTAGAAAAGAGAGTTCTTGAAAGATTAATTCATACATGTGGTGACTTTACAATTCAACCAGATTTATTTTTTAGTCCACAAGCTTGCGAAATTGGTTTAAATGCATTGTGCGCTGGCGCTCCGGTTTTAACAGATACATTAATGGCTAAAACGGCAATAAAAAATGTTGCACAAAAAACTCTAAAAACAGAAGTTTTTTGTGCCTTAGATTGGGCTCCGCAATTGGTTGATTCTAAAAATACAAGATCATCAATAGGAATGGAAAAAGCTTGGGCAGAATTGTCTTTAAGGTATGAAAACGAAAAATCTCCAATCATTATTATCGGTAGTGCCCCTACTGCTTTGGATTTGCTAATTGAGATATTAAAAAAGAGAGAAAAGAAGCCTAGTTTGATCGTAGGTATGCCCGTAGGCTTTATAGGAGTTTTAGATGTTAAGAATAAATTATCAAACTTTCTGATACCACAAATTAGACTTGATGGAACAAGAGGGGGCGCAGCCTTGGCTGGTGCTACAGTCAATGCACTTTTATATGAATCAATAAAAAGAGAATCAAGCAGCTGACTTTAATTTTGATTCAACTGATTCAATATTTTTTCCGGGAAAATTTTGAGATAAATTATTTCCCTCAAGAGAACTAAGTATTTTTTTTGCTTTTTGAATTACTCTCGAAGGTATTCCTGCAATTTTTGCAGCTTCAATGCCAAAACTTTTTGTTGCACTTCCTGGGATAACTTTGTGAAGAAAAATTATTTCCGTGTCATTTTCTTGAACCTCAACTTGATAATTGACAACATTACTAATTTTGTCTGATAAAAAGTTTAATTCATGATAGTGAGTTGCAAATATAGTCCTACTTTGAAGAACTGTCGCAAAATAATCTCCAACAGCCCATGCTATTGATAGCCCATCATAAGTAGAAGTTCCTCTGCCAATTTCATCAAGTAAAACCAGTGATTTATTTGTAGCTTGATTAAGAATATGAGCTGTTTCAGCCATTTCTACAATGAATGTTGATTTTCCTGCGGCAAGGTCATCAACAGCTCCAACTCTTGTAAATATTCTATCGGCAATACTTATTTCTCCTTTTTCAGCTGGAATCCAACTCCCTATTTGCGATAACAATTGTATTAACCCAACTTGTCTGAGAAAGCAGCTTTTACCACTTGCATTTGGGCCAGTCAGAATTATCACATCATATTTATTCCCAATATAGATGTCGTTAGGTATGAATTCTTCCTCAACCATCATCTGCTCAACAACAGGATGCCTGCAATTTTTTATGTTTATTATTCGCTTCTCAGACTCTTGATTATTTACTATTTTGGGTTTGGCGTAATTATTTATTGAGGCAACCTCCGCAAGGCTTGCAAGTGCATCGATACGAGCAACTGTTCTTGCCACCTCTCGTATGACATTTGCTTTTTTACCAACAATTAATCTTAAATCACAGAATATTTCGTACTCCCTTTGAAATGCTCTTGAATTGAGTTGGATTATTTTACTCTCTCTTTCTTTTAAATCAGGAGTTATAAATCTCTCCTCGTTTGCCAAAGTTTGTCTTCTTATCCAATGCTTTGGTACATCTTTAGCTTTTGATTTTGTTACTGATAAAAAATAGCCAAATGTTCTATGATATTGGAGCTTTAAATTTGATATACCACTTATTTTTTTTTCTATTAATTCTTGGTTCTTCAACCATTCATTTTGATCATCAATTTTATTTCTTAACCCATCTAATAATTCATCAACTCCATCATGAATTAGTCCGCCTTCAGTAAGACTTAAGGGTGGACTATTAATTAATTTTAATTGAACTAAATTTGCAACTTCAAGTAATTCTTCATCTAATTTAATTAGATGTTTAAACCAATTTGGTGCATTTTGAGGAAGATTTTTAAAGAGAGCAGCAATTTTTGGCAACCTTTTTATTCCATCTGATATCCCGATTAAATCCCTTCCTCCTGAATGACCTGCGCCTGCTCTGCCAGCTAATCTTTCCAAATCCCCCATGCATTTTAAAACTCTTCTTAACTCTTGTCTAAGGTCGTTGGACTTGACCAACATAGTTACTATGTCTTGTCTTGAGATAATTGATTCATAATTGATTAATGGAGCTTCAATCCATCTTCTTAAAGCTCTTCCCCCCATCGCTGTCAAAGTTTTATCGAGAGACCAAAGAAGAGATCCTTGAAATTTCCTTTCTTTTTGGGTAAATGTGAGTTCTAAATTCTTTCGTGTTTGCGAATCTATTAAGAGAGAATCACTTGAAGAACAGTATTTAGGGAAGTCTAATTGTATTTTATTTTCAGATTCTTCTTCATTATTTGTACTTGGCTTAGTTTCTTTTAAATATGAAATCAACCCTCCTGAAGCTCTAAGAGCATAAGGAAGTTCATCTAAGCCAATTCCACTTACTGTTGAAATTTTAAAGTGGGATTTTATTGCAGACTCAGCTTCAAGCAAATTAAAAGGAGTTTTTGAAACTTCGAATACATCGATAGTTTCAGGTATCCATTTTTTTTCTTCTAGGATTGAATTTCTGCACCAAATTATTTCAGATGCTTCAATCAGATCAATTTCTTGAATGAGTCTGTCTTCGCCGGATCCTTCCTTTACAAGAAAATCCCCTGTGCTTATATCAGCGCTGGCTATGCCCCATTTAAATTTTTGGCTGTTTAAATCAATTTCAGTTAATAAAGCTACCAGCCAATTATTTTTTTTCGCTTTAAGCATTCCCTCCTCAATAATTGTTCCTGGAGTAATAATCCTGGTTATTTCTCTTTTAATTAATCCTCCATTTTTGCTTGGGTAATTTTCTATCTGATCACATATTGCAATCGATAAACCTTTTTTTATTAATTCAGAGCAATATCTTTCTGCCGCATGATGAGGTACTCCAGCCATTGGGACCCTCCCAATAATTTTTCCAGCTTCTTTACCCGTTAGTGTGATTTCTAGTAACTGTGAGAGCTTTATTGCATCTTCAAAAAAACATTCAAAGAAGTCACCTAATCGGTAAAGCAAAATTCTGTTTGGATTTTTAATTTTTAATTCAACATAATGTTTTAAAACAGGTGTTAATTCATCGGGATTAACCTGTGAATGGTGGGTCCAATTTTCATCTTTAGATAATGAATTATTAGTTTTTGAATTTATTTTGAAAATTATATTTTCATTTTGATCATTTTTTTTTCTTTTACGCGGTCTTTCTTTTGCGTCAATTGTTAAGTCTTTGTCAGAAATCTCATCAATTTCGTTTGAGACTGTTTTTGCAGTTTGTATTTGATCCTCAATTGGATGAGCCTCTCCAAACAGGCTGCCTTGGAGTGTGTTTTGGGCAGCCATAAAAACTTCAAATGAATATTATTGTAGGCATAGTAAAGCGAAAAATCCTTTTTGCATGTGAAGGCTCGCGACAACTCTGTAAGACATTGTGAAAAATTGGCCTTTACATGTGACAATTATCAAATATTTGGACTTAAAGCTCTCAAGCACTGATTCTTATGCAAGCTATTAGTTTCATCCTCGCAAACGCACTTTTATTCGCCTCATTGATTTTGGTTGTGGGAGTGCCTGTTTTGTACATGACACAAACAGATCCCTCTGATCCAAGAAATGGAGAAATTAGAAAGATTGAAATTATCGGTGGAGTTTGGTTTCACTTGGTTCTTGCCAATGGAGCAATAGCTGCACTTGTTTAATTAAGTCCTATCGTCATTTATTGTAATAGTGTCAATTATTCCATTAATTTAAATGGTTAATTTTGAAGGGCATTTTACAAATGCATCAACCTTAAAGGTTGGGATTATAGTCTCAAGATTTAATGATCTAGTTACTAATAAATTGCTTTCAGGCTGCCTTGATTGTTTGTCTAGACACGGAATTAATACAACCTCTGAAAGCAATCAACTTGATATTGCTTGGGTGCCAGGTTCTTTTGAATTACCGCTAGTTTCTCAAAAAATGGCTTCATCAGGCAATTATGAAGTGCTAATAACTCTTGGTGCAGTAATAAGAGGAGACACTCCTCATTTTGATGTTGTGATTGCTGAAGCAAGCAAAGGTATTTCTAATGTTTCTCGAGAAACTGGTGTCCCTATTATCTTTGGTGTTTTAACAACTGATAACATGCAACAGGCACTTGAGAGAGCAGGCATAAAAAATAATCTTGGATGGAACTATGCTCTGCAAGCAATTGAAATGGGTTCTTTGATAAAAGCTATTGGTTAAAAATAAATTTCAAACAATTTTTGTTGACCTTTTAACCTTCTTTAGGGCATTGTAAAGTAGGTTAAAAAAACTTTTGCGGATGTAGCTCAGTGGTAGAGCATCTCCTTGCCAAGGAGAATGTCGAGAGTTCGAATCTCTTCATCCGCTTATTTTTTTACTTTTTGATTGATATCTTGTAAATATTTTCCATGTAATTTACTTACCTTTTTAAATATATACAGTCACTTAATTGCAAGAGAAGACTAAGATTTATGGTTAATTATGATGCTAGTTCTGAATTCTTAAGCCAATTAGCAATCTCAACAAATACAGAAAAATTAATAAGCATTAAAATTAGTAAACCTAACATTTTATAATTTGGATTCTTATTCAAAAGTGAAATGATATTATTAAATAAATTTTTACTTTTATGTAAGGGTTTTATTGGGATTTCTAAATTTTCATTTGAACTTAGCTCTCCCAAGGAATCATTTGATGTTGGCATTTAAGATACTCATGTTTTAATGAAGTTATTGCAAGTATTTATTTTTCGTGGCTTATATTAAAAAAAAATATATCTTGTAATACATCCATTATTTTTGTAAATAACTTAGATGAAAAAACATCTGTTTTAATCTTTTAATTTTATTTCAATTAATTTATCTGTTAAGTAAGAGTTTCTTACTAGTTTTTTAGTTTGAAATTGATTTAAAGAAAAGTATAATTTTTTTATATTACAATTCTCTAATTTGTCTATATTAAATTTTGTCTCTATGTTTTGAATTAAAATAATTGATTTACTGCTATTCTCATCACATTTTAAAGATAAAATTTGAGGAATAGTCGAGTAATTATTTTTTATATATAGATAATTTGTATTTTCGTTATGAGAAAATTTTGGTTCAATATTTTTAGATTTATAAATAAAATATTTAATTTCTTCTAGATTTTTTTCAATGTTATACCATTGACTAATATAAGGCCATAAACCTTCTCCATTAATATTACTTTGTTTTGATAATGCTTTATATAGCTCGCCTCTTTCATGTGAAAAACTTAGCCATGCATTATATATAGATTTTCTTCCTTCAGTAGTAGAACTATATTTTTCCAAAATATTAAAATAATTAATATAAAAATCTGTATTTATATTATTACTATCCCCAAAAAATTTTTTTAAAAAGTTTTCTTTTTTTTTAAAAGGTTCACCATTTACTTCGCAATACAATACACATTCTTTAAATTTTCCAGATTGGTAAGGATAGTTATTAAAGGTTTTCCCAATTAACTTAGAAATTTGAAGAATATCTTTAGTTTGGTGACCTTGCCCATCAAAGAATATTGGTTCAATTAAGTTAGTTTCGGGATTAAAATAGAACTTTACACTTTTAGCGTATGCTCCATGATACGTTTGTAATAGTTCCATTAAAGCAAAATATACCGACCATAGTTTCATATCAAAATAATTTTTTGCTACGTAGTAGTTTTTACTTTCTTTAAAAGCCTCCAATATTGACAGTGATTTCTTAACCTTATTTGATTCTTGATTGAACCAATATTTTTTATCTGCCAAATCAAAATTAGATTTATCAATATTATCGGTTAAAAATTCATCTAATGAGAATATAGGTCCATAATTATGATTATTATTTTCTAAAAGTTCTCTGCCCATTCCTTCCTCAATATGCCTTATGCCAGAGTATTTTCCATTAATAAAAAATCTTACATAAAACTGTTTAGGTGTAATAATTCCAGAACTTTTTGTTAATTTTGCGGCTAACAATTCTTTAGTATATCCTCTTACTACTGGAAGCTGAATACTAAATTCTTCCATCTTTTTATACTTTTTATTACCTTTAATATCTACTTTAAAGCTCATCTTATTAAAATTTTTTCTATGAATGACTCTGTCTCCTTTTGCTCTTAATTTTATTTTGTACTTATTTATAGTTTGATTTTCTGCCATGGTAATCAATTCACCTTTTGCCCACCTATCATTATTTAAATAGCAATCGATTTCTTTACTTGTTCTATAATTTTTTCTTATGCATTCAAGTTTTGATATTTGTGTAGGCTCTAGAATAAGATTAACTTTTGCGATTTTATTTGGATTTAAAATTGATAATCCAAGCTCTTCTAAATATCTTGCAAAATCCTTAGCTAGGGTTTCGATATATTCCTTTGTACTATAAACATTTGAATTTGCTGTCCATTAACTCCAATATATTTCTCTATTAGTAAAATCAGATATTGTTTGGATAATTTGACCTCTTTTTAAATAAGTTAAACCAAGTGACAAAACTATTAAATTTGTTACTTGAGTGATAAATATGACTTTCAATATTAATCTTTTATTTTTTACAAGAGATTGCAATATTTTAATATTTTTTAAATTCATTTTAGTCCTCAGAAATTCCTTGTGCTTTTCTATTATTTCTTATTCCTTTTATTCCAATTATCAAAAATAATGAATAAAGAACTGAGGTAAGAATAATTATTAATAATGTTACTTCTAGTAAATTGTCAAATTTCATTTTTATTTATTGAATTCATTGCTCTAATAGTAACAAATTTTGGTTTCTCACTATTTCAAAATCTAATTGTTTATAAAAATCAGAACAGTTTGTTGTCATCAGATAAATTTTTTGTACATTTTTAATTTTCGGAGATTGTAAAAGTTTTTCAAGCACAACTTTACCTATTCCAAGTTTTTGATATTTGCGTGCAACTACTATGTCCCAAAGCACTGCTCTAAACACTTGGTCTGTGGTTGCTCTCCCAAATCCAATAATTTCATTTTCATCCCAAACACTAATTACAACAGAGCTGTTTCGAATCATAGATTTAAGGCTCTTATATGTTCTATTGCGTGCCCAAAATGTATTCTCATTTAGAAATTGCTGAAGTTTTGCTATTGCACCAACTGGCAAGGAATTTGGCCCTAAACCAAATAGAGTTATTCCTAATGCACCCTTTGAATGAACAATTATTTTTTTTTCTTTAATTCTTTGCATGTTTTTTGATTTATGATGCAGTTGAATAATGGGCGGATAACAATGAATAGTTGATTTCAATTATTTCGTTATTCTTTAATGTACTTACCTGTGGCTTTTGATAAATGTTTAACAAAATTTTAGGAGATCCTAATGCCAGAAAACTTAGGAGATTCAATCCATTAGTAACTGACATCAATATATTAGAAGATGACATCAAACCTTTAAGTGATGATGATTTAAGGATTCGCACTAATGAATTGAAGCAAATGCTGGAGAAAACAACTTCCAGTAGTGAGCAACTTGATTTGTTGGATAAATTATTACCTGAATCATTCGCGATTGTACGAGAAGCATCTTTAAGAGTTTTAGGGATGAGACATTTTGATGTGCAATTAATTGGTGGAATGGTTCTTCATGAGGGACAAATAGCTGAAATGAAAACCGGAGAAGGTAAAACACTTGTTGCTACATTGCCTTGTTTCTTAAATGCTTTGACTGGCAAGGGGGTCCATGTAGTTACAGTTAATGATTATCTGGCCAGAAGAGATGCTGAATGGATGGGACAAGTTCACAGATTTTTAGGGTTGAGTGTCGGTTTGATTCAGCAAGAGATGAGTCCTCAACAAAGAAAAGATAATTATCAGAGTGATATCACATATGCAACTAACTCTGAACTTGGGTTTGATTATCTTAGAGATAATATGGCAGCTGATATTTCAGAAGTAGTCCAAAAACAATTTCATTTTTGCGTGATTGATGAAGTTGATTCAATTTTGATTGACGAAGCGAGAACTCCATTAATCATTTCAGGCCAGATAGAAAGACCTCAAGAGAAATATCAAAAAGCCGCTGAAATAGTTCAAAAACTTTCTCGCTCTGAGGAAATGGGTAAAGACGGAGTTGATCCTGAAGGGGATTACGAGGTTGACGAAAAACAGAGAAGTTGCACTTTGACTGATGATGGATTCGCAAAAACAGAAAGTTTATTGCAAGTTGATGATTTATTCGACCCAAAAGATCCTTGGGCTCATTACATTACAAATGCTTTAAAAGCAAAAGAACTTTTTGTTCGTGATGTTAATTATATCGTTAGAGACGGGGATGCAGTCATAGTTGATGAGTTCACAGGAAGGGTTATGCCCGGTAGACGTTGGAGCGATGGACAGCATCAAGCTATCGAAGCTAAAGAATCATTGTCAATTCAGCCAGAGACTCAAACTTTGGCTTCTATTACGTATCAAAATTTCTTTTTGCTATACCCTCGTCTCTCAGGAATGACAGGCACTGCAAAGACGGAAGAGGTTGAATTTGAAAAAACCTATAAACTTGAGACAACAGTAATACCTACTAATAGATCTATTTCTAGGCAAGATTGGGTTGATCAAGTTTATAAAACTGAAACTGGTAAATGGAAGGCAGTCGCAAGGGAAACCGCCGCAATTCATAGAGAAGGCAGACCTGTGTTAGTAGGTACAACAAGTGTTGAAAAAAGCGAGTTGCTAAGTTCTCTTCTTTCCGAAGAAAATATTCCGCATAATCTTTTGAATGCAAAACCAGAAAACGTAGAAAGAGAGGCTGAAATTGTTGCCCAAGCAGGTAGATCTGGTGCGGTGACAATCGCTACAAATATGGCAGGAAGAGGAACAGATATTATTTTGGGTGGCAATAGTGAATATATGGCAAGATTAAAAGTAAGAGAGGTTTTAATACCTAGATTAGTTAAACCTGAGGATGGACATCAATTGCCTAAACCCTCAAGTCAAAAGACTGAATCAGCTGATGGATTTAAAGAAAATAAAAATGGTAATAAAAATAAGTCAACAAAACAGAATAAAAGTTTAGGGAGTTTATTTCCATGTCAGTTAACTTCTCAAACAGATGAATATCTAGCTGATTTAACAAGGAGACTTGTAAAAACTTGGGGTGACAGAGGACTTACTCTGATACAACTTGAAGACAAAATAGCAACTGCTGGTGAGAAAGCTCCGACTGATGATGCTGAGATAAAATCTTTAAGAAAAGCTATTGGTCTCATAAAAGATGAATATGATGAAGTTCTAAAAGCTGAAGACATTAAAGTAAGAGAGGCTGGTGGCCTCCACGTAATAGGAACAGAAAGACATGAGTCAAGAAGAGTTGATAATCAGCTGAGAGGAAGGTCTGGTAGACAAGGAGATTTAGGAAGTACTAGGTTTTTTCTTTCTCTTGAAGATAATTTATTGAGAATATTTGGAGGAGATAGAGTCGCTTCTCTAATGAACGCTTTTAGGGTTGAGGAAGATATGCCCATTGAATCTGGAATGCTTACTAGGTCATTAGAGGGAGCGCAAAAAAAAGTTGAAACTTATTACTACGACATTAGAAAACAAGTTTTTGAATATGATGAAGTCATGAATAATCAGAGAAAAGCTGTTTATTCTGAACGTAGACGAGTTTTAAAAGGTAGAGAATTAAAAAAGCAGGTTATTGGTTATGGCGAAAAGACTATGGAGGAGATAGTTGAAGCATATGTAAATCCCGACTTGCCACCAGAAGAATGGGATTTAGAACAACTTTTAGCTAAAACACAAGAATTTATTTATTTATTAGAAAACTTAAATTCTGATCAACTAAGAGGATTATCTGTTGAAGAGTTGAAAGCTTTCCTCCAAGAGCAATTACGTAATGCTTATGATCTCAAAGAAGCTCAGATTGAGGAAAGTAACCCGGGAATGATGAGAGAGGCAGAAAGATTTTTTGTATTACAGCAGGTTGATACTCTTTGGCGGGAGCATTTGCAGGCAATGGATGCATTGAGGGAATCAGTTGGATTGAGAGGATATGGGCAAAAAGATCCACTAATAGAATATAAAAATGAAGGTTACGATATGTTTTTAGACATGATGACTAACATGAGAAGAAATGTTATTTATTCAATGTTTATGTTTCAACCAGCATCTAAAGAGAAAATAGAAAGTTAAAAATAAAAAATCAATTAAGAGTACTTTTCACTTTCACCAAGTAACTCAATTATCTTCTTGTCTTTTAGATTTTGAGATTTTCCTATTGATATATTCTTTGTTACTTTCCCTTCTAATAAATTTTCTATTTGATTTTGATAAACTATTATCTCATTTTCGAGTGAGTCAATTCTCTCCATAAGACTTAGTAAAATATCAGCTTCTGTGTCAGGTAAAGCCGAGTGAGCTAGTGGATTTATTTTCACGCCACTTTTGTGAACTACTCGTCCTGGGATTCCAACTACTGTACTCTCTGCTTCAACATCTTTAACGACTACTGAACCTGCACCTATTCTTGTGTTTTGGCCAACTTTGATAGCACCTAAGACTTTAGCTCCAGCACCCACAACTACATTTTCTGCGAGAGTAGGGTGTCTTTTCCCATGGTCTTTGCCAGTCCCTCCTAATGTAACTCCTTGATAAAGAAGACATCGATTTCCAATTTCTGAGGTTTCTCCAATAACGACTCCCATTCCATGATCAATGAAAACCCCTTTCCCAATTTTTGCTCCAGGGTGAATTTCAATGCCAGTAGCGGATCTTGTTATTTGACTAATTAATCTTGGTAATAAGGGGACTCCTAATTTCCAAAGATTGTGACTAACTCTATGAATAGCTAATGCATGAAAGCCTGGATAACATAATAATATCTCTAAAAATCCTCTGGCAGCCGGATCTCTTTCCTTTATTATTTCAATGTATGATTTGATAGATTTAAACATAATTTTTAATCAATTAGAGAGTCCAATTTCTTTTTTTAAATGTTGAATTGTAGATTCACTTAAATACTTTTTTGAGCAGTGTATTTGAGGCACTCTAATTAATTGAGATCTATTTTGTCTAAGTGTATGTTCTACCAAAGGGAGACTTGGGCTGTCGCAGAATACGTGACTTGCAGCCCTTAAAAGTGCAATTAATCTACTGCCAACATCTGGATTAGCAGTCATTAAAAGCAATTCATTTCCTCTTATACTATGCAGAATTACTTGCGCAGCTCTGAGAATTCCTGGGCTTATGCTCACAATCCCTACACAACTTCCTGATTTAAGTTCTTTTAATTTGTTTAATTCTTGTTGAAAATCACTTAAATCAACAGCAATTGCTCTGATGCTATGTTTTTTTGCAATCTCTTCCAATGGTTGAAGAAAATATCTACTTGTTACAACAGTTCCATTATTAGAATTTTGCAATATTGCTTCTAATTCTTCCATGGGTACAACTTCAACTGGAACATCAAGATTTGGCGCTAATTCTTCAGCAATTAGCATTGACGCTCCAATATCTTCTCTAGGAGTACTTACTAAAACTCTTGCTCCACATCGTAATCTCCAATTTATTTCTTGCGTAAAAAGTTCTCTGGTTTGCTGAAGAGTGCAACCTGAATTTAACAATGCATCAACAGATTTCCTTACTTCTTGATCAATATCTTTGATGACTTTATTTTTTAAATTTGAAGAAGACCTGATTTCTCTCTGTTTTTGTTGATCTCTGACATAAATTCCAGATCCGGCTATTGCTTCAACAACGCCATCATTCTCAAGTTGTCTATAAACTTTACTAATAGTATTCCTATGTAACCCAGTTTGCATTGCAAGTTGTCTGGTACTTGGCAATCTGTGTCCAGGAGGATAATGTCTTGCTGCGATAGCAAAACAGATCTGGTTGTAGAGCTGGCTTGAAGCAGGTATTTCACTTTCTTGTTGAATATGGAATCTCACTCTGAAGAAAAGGTCTATTAATAATCATTAATTAAAATACTTCAATATGACAATTTTTTCTTCGTCCATTAAATTTATTTAATTATGAAATATCAAAATTCATTTTTTTATTTCTTTTTTATTTTCTATTGTGTCTTTTTTTAATAAAGGCGTTTTTCGTGGAGATAAAAACATAATCATATTTCTACCTTCTCTTTTTGGAGATTGTTGTACTTCTGCTTGTTCCTCTAAATCACTTGCCATTCTTCTTAAAAGAGTTTCGGCAAGATTTGTATGTTGGATTTCTCTACCTCTAAAGATAACTGTACATTTAACTTTGTCTCCCGATTTTAAAAATCTTGTAGCTTGACCAATTCTGACTTCATAATCATGTTGATCAATTTTGTAGCGCATTTTTACTTCTTTGACTTCAGTTTGGTGCGATTTCTTTTTTGCTTCTTTTGCCTTTTTTTCTTGCTCAAATTTAAATTTTCCATAATTCATGATCCTACAGACTGGAGGATTGGCTTTCTCGCTTACTAAAACGAGATCTAATTCTCTATCTTTTGCGACATCTAAAGCTTCTTCTCTAGATATGATTCCAAGTTGAGAGCCTTCAGCATCTACAACTCGCAACTTTGGGTATTTGATGCGTTCATTTATATTTGGAAGCTCTCTTTCTGGAGCTCGGCGATCAAAACGGGGACGTGGTGGCATTCAGTGATTAGTGAGACTTTGTTTATATAAAGTTGTGTGATTAAGGTTTAGGTTATGAATAATCTCATAAGTCTATAACCTCTTGAATTAATTTTATAGCTTCTTTTAGAGGATTTTCGTCATTTAACCACTTAGGAGCATGTTGGTTCTTGAACCATGTTTTTTGTCTTTTTGCAAAATTCTTTGTCCTTTGATTGGTTATTTTAATTGCTTCACTTATGCTAATTGATCTTTGAATAACAGACAAAGATTCTTCATATCCAATTGTTTTAAGAAGTGGAAGATCTTCTCCGTAACTTGAGATGAGTTTTTTTGTTTCTTCTATAATTCCATTTTCAAAGATGTAATTCGTTCTGGTTTCAATTCTTTCATTTAAGTTCTTTGGATTTAATCCCAGTTCAATTGTTCTCCAATTAGGAGGTTTCTTTTTTGTTTGTGAACTCATTGCTTTACCTGTCCCATAGAAGACCTCAAGTGCTCGTATTGTCCTTGAGGTATCAGATAAATGTATTTTGTTAGCTGACTGCGGATCGCAAATTTCTAAAAGCTTGTGTCTATCTTCTTGAGTTATTTTATTTAATTGATTTCTAAAAAATGTCTGCGGACCAATTGGAGGTGGTACAAATCCAGAGGTAAGAGCTTTTAAATACATGCCGCTTCCACCAACAAGTAAGCCAATCTCATTGTTATTAAATGTTTTTTCCAGACTTTCTAAAGCGATGCGTTTAAAATCATGCAATGTTATTTGTTGATTAGGTAAAGATATGTCAATTAAATGATGCTCAATCTTTTTTTTCTGAATTTGCGTTGGCTTAGCAGTTCCAACATCCATTCCTAGATAAAATTGCCTTGAATCAATATTGTGAATTTTTAAATTAAAAAATTCAGCAATTTCAATGCCAAGCTTCGTTTTTCCGCTCGCTGTAGGTCCAAGAAGAACAATTACTGTTGGCTTATAAGTTTTCATATATTACTTAATTTACTTCTTAAGTCGCCGCCTTTAGTTTATGGATTAATTTAGTTTTAAAATTTATGAGAGACTTTCTTTGACGCTAGTGGTAAATTGAGTTTTGATATTGGTTTTTAGAAATAAAAGAAAAACTTCACCTCCTTAATAATTTTGCCTAATGAGCAAAGAATCTAACGCCACCAAAATCGAAGCGGCCTATGGAGCCGAGCAGATCCAAGTTTTAGAGGGTTTAGAGCCTGTAAGAAAAAGGCCTGGAATGTATATTGGCTCAACTGGGCCAAGAGGTTTACACCATCTTGTATATGAAGTAGTTGATAATGCTGTAGACGAAGCCTTGGCTGGCCATTGCGACGAAATTATTGTTTCTTTAGGTGCTGATGGGTCTGCCTCAGTTACTGATAATGGGAGGGGAATACCAACCGATATTCATCCAAGGACAGGCAGGAGCGCTCTAGAAACAGTACTTACTGTTCTGCATGCAGGCGGGAAATTTGGAAGTGGTGGATATAAAGTTTCTGGAGGACTTCATGGAGTTGGTGTCTCAGTTGTAAATGCTTTGAGCGAATGGGTCAAAGTAACTGTAAAAAGACAAGGTAAAATTCATTTTCAAAAATTTGAGAGAGGAAATCCTATTGGTAAATTAGAATCTAAAGATCAACAAGAAGGAGAAAAACAAACTGGAACGAAAGTTTGTTTTAAGCCAGATGAGCAAATTTTCACAAGCGGAATAGTTTTCGATTATTCTATTTTGTCTTCTCGATTAAGAGAATTAGCCTATTTGAATGGTGGTGTGAAAATTATCTTTCGTGATGAAAGGAAAGAAATTATTGATAAAAATAAGTCTGTTTACGAAGAAATTTATTTTTATGAGGGAGGTATAAAAGAGTATGTAGAGTATATGAATTCTGAAAAAGATTCTCTACATAAAGAGATTATTTACGTAAACTCAGAAAAAGATTCTGTCCAGGTTGAAGCTGCATTACAATGGTGTGTTGATGCATATTCAGATAGTATTCTTGGCTTTGCAAACAACATAAGAACTGTTGATGGAGGAACTCATATCGAGGGCCTTAAAACTGTTTTAACTAGAACTCTCAATACCTTTGCCAGAAAAAGAGGTAAAAGAAAAGAGAGTGATAATAATTTGGCTGGTGAAAATATTAGAGAAGGATTGACAGTAGTTTTATCGGTAAAAGTTCCTGAACCTGAATTTGAAGGTCAAACAAAAACAAAATTAGGGAACACCGAAGTTAGAGGAATCGTTGATAGTTTGGTAGGTGAAGAACTTAGTAAATATCTAGAGTTTAACCCTGGCGTTATCGATTTAATTCTTGATAAGGCTATTCAAGCTTTTAATGCTGCAGAAGCTGCAAGGCGTGCAAGGGAATTAGTAAGAAGAAAAAGCGTTCTTGAAAGTTCTACATTGCCAGGGAAGTTGGCTGACTGCAGTTCTCGTGATCCTTCTTCCTCTGAAATATATATAGTTGAGGGAGATTCTGCAGGTGGATCAGCCAAACAAGGAAGAGATAGACGTTTTCAAGCAATCCTCCCACTTAGAGGAAAGATTCTTAATATCGAAAAGACAGATGATTCTAAAATTTATAAAAATACCGAAATCCAAGCTTTGATAACAGCTCTTGGTTTGGGAATTAAAGGAGAAGAGTTTGAATTGAAAAATCTTCGTTATCATCGCGTAGTTATTATGACTGATGCAGATGTTGATGGTGCTCACATTAGAACCTTATTGCTTACATTCTTTTATAGATACCAGAAACAACTTGTAGAAGGTGGCTATATTTATATTGCATGCCCTCCTTTATATAAAATTGAAAGAGGTAAAAAGCATAAATATTGTTATAACGAAGCTGAGTTACAGAAAACAATAAAGAGTTATGGAGAAAAAGCTAACTATACAATTCAGCGTTTTAAAGGTTTAGGTGAAATGATGCCAAAACAATTGTGGGAAACAACAATGGATCCATCTACTAGAACTATGAAGAGAGTTGAAATTGAAGATGCTCTTGAAGCAGATAGGATTTTTACCATACTTATGGGAGATAAAGTTGCTCCAAGACGAGAGTTTATTGAAACTCATAGTGACGAGCTTGACATGGCTTCTTTAGATATCTGATGAAGCAAATAAATACATTTTTTAGTTGGAGTATTTTACTATCTTTCGCTTTATTAGGTCCTGTATCTCTGCCCGCAGGCGGCCCTAATCAAATTAGTAATTGCAAGAAGAATAATTCTGATAAGACAGAGTCCATTATTTTAACGAAAATTTGCAAGCTTTATTCAAGCCCTCTCGCAAACTCATCTTTCTTAAGAGATATAGAAATAGGCATGCCTTTTAAGGTATTACGATCATGGAAATCTATAGATGGAAGTTCTTGGTTGAGAGTGAAAGTAACTTCATTAGACTTTCTAGACGATAAATTAAAGCCTAAAAGAGGATGGATAAAACTTTAAGAGTTGAATTTAATTTTTATCTGTTTAGGTTCTTGTCTTGGATCATATTCAAGGTATTCGTTATATAAATATCTTAAAAGATTTTTCAATAGAAATATATGTTATTTGTTTATAAATTTCCTTTCCACTTTTATATTAATTTGTACGTATAAATTTAGTTATTCAAATATGCAATTAAATTATTTTTTTTTTATTGGCTTTTTAGGAAGCTTTAGTACTTTTTCATCATTTATAATTGAAGCAATGCAAGATATAAAGAATCGTCGCTCATTTAAATTTATTTTATATTTTCTTTTATTCCTTTTACTTTTGTACATAATACTTTTAGTATTTAATAATTAAAATGAATTTTTATAGGGTGAAATTTGAATTATTTAAATTTACTTTAATTTCACTTGGCTCATTGTTAGGAGTGATTTTGAGATTGCAAATTAATAATTATTTTATCACTAATTCAATTGGATCATTGATTATTGGATTGGCATTAGGTATTGGTTTAAAGTCTTATCAAAAGCTTTTTGTATGCGTAGGTTTTTGTGGCACGTTAACTATCTTTAGTGGATGGATGTTTAATTGTCTAAGTCTTTTCTCAAGCGGAGATGTGGAAAAAAGTTTGTTTATTTTACTTTCATCTATCATTTCAGGTTTGACTCTAGCCTTTTTGGGATTTGTCTCCGGTGAGAAAATAAGGTCAAGGTATCTATAAACTTTAGTTAATTTGCCAATTCAAGCAATAAAATAATATTGCTAATAGTTTTTTGAGATGTTCCTATGAATAATTCTTCTGGAGCATCATTGAATTCGGTATCAGGTGTTAAGGGTTTTTCAGTAGCCGAGCTGGTGGCAAGGCAATTAGAAGAATTACTTGCAAATGGAAATTATGATGGAGTAAAGACGCTTCTTAAGCCTATTCAACCTGTTGATATTGCAGAAGCTATAGGTAATCTTCCTCTTGTCTTACAAGCACTGGTTTTCAGACTCCTTGGGAAAAATGAAGCTATAGAAGTTTACGAATATTTAGATCCTGTAATTCAGCAGAATTTGCTCGACAGGCTTAGGTCTGGTGAAGTTCTTGAGATAGTTGAGGAAATGTCGCCAGATGACAGGGTTAGGCTATTTGATGAACTTCCTGCGAAGGTAGTAAGAAGATTATTAACTGAATTAAGTCCTTCTGAGAGAAAAATCACTTCTCAATTATTGGGATATTCATCAGAGACAGCAGGGAGATTAATGACTACTGAATTTATCGATCTTAAAGAATTTTATAGTGCATCTCAATCCTTGGGAATAGTAAGAAGGAGAGCTGCATTTACAGAGACAATTTATAGCCTTTATGTGACTGATAAGGAGAGGCACTTAACAGGTATTTTATCTTTGAGAGATTTAGTTACGGCTGAACCTGATGCTCTTATTGGGGACGTAATGACAAGAGATGTTGTCAATGTCGCAACAGATACAGACCAAGAAGAAGTAGCACGAGCAATTCAACGCTATGATTTTCTGGCTCTGCCAGTCGTTGATTTGGAAAAAAGACTTGTTGGGATAATAACTGTTGATGATGTAATTGATGTTATTGAACAAGAGGCAACTCGAGATATTTATGCAGCTGGAGCAATTCAATCTGGGGATGAGGATGACTATTTTCAAAATAATCTTTTTGACGTAGCAAAAAGACGAGTCGTTTGGCTAATTGTGCTTGTTTTGGCAAATAGTCTTACTACTAAGGTTATTGCTACTAATGGGGAAGTTTTGCAGAAAGTTGTATTGCTAGCAGCTTTTATCCCTTTGCTGATAGGCGCCGGAGGGAATGTTGGAGCACAAAGTTCAACAGTTGTAATTAGAGGTTTAAGTACTCAGAGGATTCAGGCATTAGGTAAATTCAGAGTTGTTCTAAGAGAAGCTTTGGCAGGTGCAATCCTTGGAATATTAATGTTGATGATTGTTGTCCCTTTCGCTTGGTGGCAAGGAAACAGTCCATTGGTAGGGGCAGCTGTTGGTATTAGTCTTTTTGCAATAACAACATTGGCAGCTACAGCTGGTGCAACATTACCCCTTTTGTTTGACAGAATGGGACTCGACCCTGCGCTTATGTCAGCCCCTTTTATTACTACTGCAACAGATGTCGCAGGAGTATTTATTTACCTAAAGACTGCATCTTGGTTAATTCTCAAGACAAGCTCCTTGTAATAGGTATTTTTACTCAAAAATTGCAGAAAACGACTGTTTGATTTGATCTTTACATTTCTTAGTAGTATTCTTCACAAAACTAAACAAAGTTCTCAAATGGTTGTGGCGCCTGTTGTTAATGCAAGCAAAAATACAGTCCAATCAAGTCGTCCATCGGGAGATGTTGATCTTGTTAGGTCTTATTTAAGAGATATAGGAAGAGTCCCTTTGCTCTCACATGAACAAGAAATTACTTTTGGTCGCCAAGTTCAAGAGTTAATGGCAATTGAGAGAATTGAAGCTGATTTGGAAAAAGTACTTGGAGAAAAGCCTTCAATTGAGCAAGTTTCAGAAAAGTCTGGACTTTCAAATGTTCAGGTAAAAAAAAGAATTAAAAATGGTCATCGAGCTAAAGAAAGAATGGTAGCGGCCAATTTAAGACTTGTTGTAAGTGTCGCAAAGAAATATACCAAAAGGAATATGGAGCTTTTAGATTTAATACAAGAAGGGACTATAGGATTGGTCAGAGGAGTAGAAAAATTTGATCCTAAAAGAGGATATAAATTTTCAACATATGCATACTGGTGGATAAGACAAGGTATTACAAGAGCCATAGCTGAAAAAAGCCGTGCAATCAGGTTACCTATTCACATAACTGAGATGTTAAATAAACTTAAAAAAGGTCAGCGTGAATTAAGTCAGCAACTTTCACGTACTCCAACTTTAAAAGAACTTTCTGAACATCTAGAATTACCAGAGGCAGAAGTAAAAGAGCTTATATCCAGAGCAAGTCAGCCATTAAGTCTTGAATCTAAAGTTGGTGATGGAGAAGATACTGCACTAATTGATCTATTAGCTGGTGATAAGGACTTGCCTGAAGAACAAATTGAAATGGATTGTATGAAGTCTGACATTGAAACGCTCCTAGCAAAATTACCTGACTTACAACATCGTGTTCTTAGAATGAGATATGGAATGAATGGCGAAGAACCAATGACATTAACTGGTATTGGTAGAGTTTTAGGTATTAGTAGAGATAGAGTAAGGAATCTTGAAAGGGATGGTTTGCGTGGCCTGAGAAGAGGAGGCTCTTCTGTTGAAGCTTATATTGCTTGCTGAATTTTTTCGAGAACAATCTTATTGAATTCCTCCGGATTTTCATCATGTGGACAATGACCACATTTTTTAATAACGTCCAAAGATTTAATTGAATCGTAGGTATCTTTCCATTTATTGGCTTCAGCTAATGACTCCCAGGGATCATTTTCTCCCCAAATTAGAAATACCTTTTTATTATTTTTCTTCAGTAACTCTGGAGCTAGATAGTCATCAAATAAATTAATAAATCCTCTAAATGCCTCAGGAGCTCCCTTCCTCTTCGCAGGCGTAGCTAAAATATTAATCAATTCATCATTTATGTTATTACCGCTTGGATAAGCAATTTCTAAAATCTTTTTGATAAATTTTGGCCTTGCTGCAAATTTGAAAATATTTTCACTGAAAACATGCTGCCTAACAATAGTTTTTATAACAGGTCTCAATAATCTCATAGGAAGAGCTTGTTCATGTAATCTTTTGTCATCCATTGTTCTTTGAGCACAATCTACAAGAAATATTCCAATACATTCTTTCTCTAATAATTGAGCTGTTCTTAATGCAATTACTCCCCCAATTGAATTTCCTACTAGAAAAACAGGTTTTTTAATAACTTCTTTGCAGAAATTTTGAACTTGAGTACTCCAATTATCAAATGAGTAAACGAATTTATCTTTTTTATTAACTTCATATGGTATTTGAGATTTTGGTTGGCTACTTTCTCCGAATCCAATTAAATCTATAGAGTAACAAGGAGCATTTAAAGATAAAGCTTTTTGGTTGTACCTCCAATGCTCTTTAGATGCTCCAAAGCCATGGATTAGTAAAATAGCATAATTTGACTTAACAATTTTATTTTCAACCTTCCAAGCAATTTCTAAGCCATTCCAATTAAAAAAATTAGTTATTGAACTTTCCAATTTTTTAGAATTTATTATTTATTTTACAAAAAAACTAATCATAATCTTAATGAATCTTTGAATTAATAATATTGTTTTTAAATAAACATAAGTTCTCTTTATCTATAGCAATAAATTATGGTGATGTTTATGGAAAATATAAATTCTAATTTGATTGCTATAGGTATAATTTTGAACAAATCTCAAGATATTTTAATAGCAAAAAGACTTAGTAATAAGCCCATGGGTGATTTATGGGAATTTCCAGGGGGCAAAAAAGAAACTGGAGAAGATATTGAAGATACTCTGAAACGAGAAATAAAAGAAGAAGTTAATATTTACATAAAAGTGAGGAAGAAGTTAATTTCTTTTCAAGATGAGGGTTCTTTAGAAAAAAGAACATTTTATGTCTTCATATGTGACTGGGTCTCTGGAGTGGCTGTGCCTTTAGCTAGTCAAGAAATCAAATGGGTTCCTTTGAATCAATTGAAAAATTATAAGTTCCCAAAAGCTAATAAAAAAATAATTTCAGAGATAGTTAAATACTTTAGAGACTATTCTTAAAAATATTTTTATCATTATTAAAAAGACTTATATGACAAGAAAACACCCTCAAGTTATATGTTTTGGAGAGGCACTTATAGATCGTCTAGGAGACCCTGGAAAGAATCCAGAAATTGATAATTCTTATGAGGACTTTTTTGGTGGAGCTCCAGCAAACGTTGCATTTGGACTTTCTAAGCTTGGTATAAAAACAGCTTTTATCGGGAAATTGGGAGTGGACCTTATTGGAAAACGGTTTTTCAAGTTTTTTAAAGACAATCAAATATGTGTTCGTGGTATTCAATTAGATCAAAGCTTCGCAACAAGAATTGTTTTGGTTGAGAGAGATGAAAAAGGTGAAAGAAATTTTGCTGGATTTGTCTCAGAAAACAAAGATGACGTGTTTGCAGATGAAGCAATAAACTTGCCATTCATTCAGAAAGTATGGCCAGAAATTGCAAATAATGCTGATTGGTTTATATGTGGTACGAATTCATTTTCTTCACAGATTTCTAAAGAAAGTATTAACTGGTGTTTAAAAGAAGCAGTCAATATGAATATAAAAATAGCATTGGATGTTAATTGGCGAGCGGTTTTTTGGGATAAAAATTTTTCTCCAGAAAGAGGTCCATCAGAAAAAATAATTGAGACAATTGAACCTCTTTTTGAGAATGCGTCATTAATTAAATTTTCCAGAGAGGAAGCATATTGGTTCTTTAATAATGATGATCCTAAAAAGATATCTGATTTATTTCCTAAAGCACCAAATGTAATTATTACTGATGCCTCAAATCCTATAAAATGGATTTTTAACAATCAACAAGGAGAGACTTTTATCAAAGATGACATAAAAGTAATTGATACGACAGGTGCGGGAGATGCATTCTTGGCAGGACTAATATGCAAAATTATTGACTATGAATCAAATAAAATTAAGCCATTAAATTATTCTGAAATCGTTGAATTTGCATCGGCTTGTGGAGCATTTGTTTGTAGAAGTAAAGGTGCAATAGATTCACAGCCATCAAAAGATGATTTGATAAATTACTTTAATTTCAATCGTTAAAATGCTTTATAGATCTCATATCGTTTTTTAAATAGTCAATTTTAAATTTAACTGCTTCACTTAATTTCAGATTTAATCTTTCAGACCATTCCACAACAGTAATCCCATTAATGGATTGTGCAAATTCTTCCTCTTGGAGAAATAGTTCATTTGCAGAATTTACATTCTCTAGTCTATAAAGATCCATATGAATTAATGGGGTTAGTCCATCTAGATAGTGGTTAGAGAGAGAAAAAGTTGGACTAGTTATGGGTTCTGCTATGCCCAGTTCAGCCGCTATTCCTTTTACTAATGATGTCTTCCCAGCACCAAGTTGACCAAAAAGCAAGATTAATTTTGCTTGTGGAAATTTATTTACTATTTCTCTTCCGCATAAGAATGTTTCTTCGATATTTCGAAGTCTTCTATAAAAGTTGTTAGATTGGTCTTTAGTCATATGGAACTTAAGTTTTCACTTATTTGCTCCTGATCTCAATTTATTAAGAAAATTTTACTCATGGTTTTTACTTCACCTACAAATTTAGAAGTCAACGTATCAAATCAAGATTACAGCATTGCTGATATCAAGCTCGCAGATTTTGGAAGAAAAGAACTTCTAATCGCGGAAAAAGAAATGCCAGGAATGATTGCTCTAAGAGATAAGTATAAAAATGAACAACCATTAAAAGGTGCAAGAATCTCTGGGAGTTTACATATGACTATCCAGACTGCTGTTTTGATTGAAACGCTTGTTTCTCTAGGAGCAGAAGTTAGATGGGCTTCATGCAACATCTTTTCAACGCAAGACCACGCAGCGGCAGTAATCGCAGATAAAGGTATTCCTGTTTTCGCAATAAAAGGAGAGACGCTCGATGAATACTGGGCTTATACTCACAAAATTCTTGAATGGCCGAATCATATTGGTCCTAATATGATCCTTGACGATGGTGGAGATGCAACTGGATTAGTGATATTGGGAAGTAAAGCAGAAAAAGACCTGTCTGTGCTTGACAATCCTAGTAATGATGAAGAGATTGCTTTGTTTAATTCGATCAAAGCCAAATTAAAAGAAGTGCCTGATTTTTACTCTAAAATTAAATCTGAAATTAAAGGAGTTACAGAAGAGACAACTACTGGTGTCGCCAGGTTATATCAAATGCAAAAGAGTGGAGAGCTCCCATTTCCTGCAATAAATGTCAATGATTCAGTTACTAAAAGTAAATTTGATAATCTCTATGGCTGCAGAGAATCATTGGTTGATGGAATAAAAAGGGCTACCGATGTGATGATTGCTGGGAAGGTAGCTTTAGTTATGGGTTATGGGGATGTAGGCAAGGGTTCCGCTCAGTCTTTAAGAGGGTTGGGGGCAACAGTAATGATTTCTGAGGTTGATCCGATATGTGCATTACAAGCTGCAATGGAAGGATATCGTGTAGTTAGACTTGATGATGTCGTCGAAGATATAGATATATTTGTTACGGCTACTGGAAATTTCAAAGTCATAAGGCATGAGCATTTAATTAGAATGAAAGATGAATCTATTGTCTGTAATATTGGGCATTTTGATAATGAAATAGATGTATCTTCACTGAAAAATTATGAATGGGAAAATATCAAACCTCAGGTTGATCACATTAAGCTTCCTAGCGGAAATAAAATAATTTTATTGGCTGAGGGGCGCTTAGTTAATCTAGGTTGTGCAACAGGACACCCTAGCTTTGTAATGAGTAATTCTTTTACAAACCAAGTTCTTGCTCAAATTGAATTATTTTCTGGATGTAATGAATATTTAAATGAAGTTTATGTTTTACCTAAAAATCTTGATGAAATGGTTGCTAAATTACATTTAGAGAAGATAGGAGCAAAATTAACAGAGTTAACCTCAGAGCAAGCAAATTATATTAATGTTCCCGTTAATGGTCCCTATAAAAGTGAGCATTATAGATACTAATCTTCTGTTAAAAATCTAATGACTATTGATGTAAGTAGTTGGATATATTTAATACCTGATCTTATTGGTGAGGCTGTCAGTTCGAATGAATGGTTTGGTTATGTTGCTTTGCTTTTAGCAATGTTCCTTGAAAATATTTTTCCACCAATACCTTCCGAACTGATAATGCCTTTAGGTGGCTTTTATGTTCAGCAAGGTCAACTTCAATTTTTGCCTGTAATTATCTCAGGCTTATTAGGAACTTTGTTAGGAGCTTTGCCTTGGTATGGATTAGGAAGGCTTGTGAATGAAGAAAAATTAGAGCAATGGTTGGGGAAAAACGGCAAGTGGATTGGTATTGGGAGCAATGATCTTTCACGTTCTCGAATATGGTTTAACAAATACGGATACGCGTTAGTTTTTTGGGGGCGTTTAATACCTGGTATTAGAACACTTATATCTGTGCCAGCTGGTGTTGAATTAATGCCTGTATTACCTTTTTTAGTTTGGACTGGGGCTGGAAGCCTAATTTGGACGTTACTGTTGACTTATGCTGGATATTTTCTTGGAGATAATTATAAAAATGTTGGTAATTGGATTGAACCTTTCTCAAGCACATCAAAGGTATTTATTCTTCTTGGATTAATTTCGTTTATTACTTTTCTGATTTTGAAAAGGTTGAGAAAAAATTAAATAAATTTTAAAACGGAATACTATCATCATTTTCTCGAGAAGAAGATCCACTTTGGAGGGAATTAGTGTTTTCTGTGTCTCTTCGTGAGCCTAGAAGTTCTAATCTATCGACCCTTACGACAGGCTTTGTTTTTTCTTCTCCAGTATTTCTGTCTTTCCAGCTATCAAGCTTAAAACTACCTGTAACTCCAATTAATGATCCTTTTTTGACATAGTCAGCAGCTACTTGTGCTTGTTTTCCCCATATTTCAAGGTTGATCCAATCAGGCTCGTCATTTTTGCTTCTTCTATTTACTGCAATTGCAAAATTTGCAACTACGCTCCCGGACTCGAAATAACGCACTTCAGGATCTCTTCCTGCTCTGCCAATAAGTGAAACAGAATTGATACTCATAAAAATTAAAAATTATAGTTTCTATTCTGACTGATTTTCACATGATGGTTTGCGTGGTGTTCCAGACAGTTCTCTGGTTGTATAAAGAGTTTTATCAAATACCACTATTATTTCACCAAATGATAAAAAAATTGTGTTTTTAAGTCGTTTCAAACTCTCAAGAGATATTGGTATCGATTTAGGTACTGCCAATACTCTTATTTATGTTTCTGGTAAAGGAATTGTTTTACAAGAGCCCTCAGTGGTAGCAATGGACTTAGAAGAAGGGGTCCCGCTTGCAGTGGGTGATGATGCGAAATTAATGCTTGGTAGAACTCCTGGCAATATTAGAGCTGTTAGACCATTAAGAGATGGAGTGATAGCTGATTTTGATGCTGCTGAGCAGATGTTGAAGTCATTTATTCAGAAATGTAATGAAGGCAGAGGAATTATTGCACCAAGATTGGTTGTAGGTATTCCTAGTGGTGTAACAGGAGTTGAGAGAAGAGCAGTGAGAGAGGCTGGATTAGCTGGTGCGAGAGAGGTTCATCTTATTGATGAGCCTGTGGCAGCTGCAATAGGTGCATCTTTACCAGTTACAGAGCCGATTGGAACAATGATTGTTGATATTGGAGGTGGGACTACAGAGGTCGCTGTTCTTAGCTTGGGGGGTACTGTATTGAGTGAGTCTGTCCGTGTGGCAGGTGATGAAATGAATGAAGCAATAGCTACTTATTTAAAAAAAGTTCATAACCTAGTAGTTGGAGAGAGAACTGCTGAGGAAATAAAAATTCGAATCGGATCGGCATTTCCAATTGATGATTTTGATATGAATGCAATGGATGTAAGAGGATTGCATCTTCTTTCAGGCTTACCAAGATCTGTCAATCTTAAAGCGGGCGAGTTGCGTGAAGCTATGTCTGAACCATTAAATAAAATAGTTGATGCAGTTAAAAGAACTCTTGAGAGAACACCACCGGAATTAGCTGCGGATATTGTAGATAGAGGAATTATGCTTGCTGGAGGTGGAGCCCTTGTTCGTGGCATAAGTGATCTCCTAAGTCATGAGACTGGAATATTTACTCATGTAGCTGAAGACCCTTTGTTATGCGTCGTTAATGGCTGTGGACTTGTTTTAGATGATTTTAAAAGGTTGAGAAGAGTCCTTGATACTCCGGACTTTGTAAGAAATTCTTTAAGAGATTAAGTTTATGGTCCAATTCAGAAAAGTTTTAAATAATAATTTTTTTTATAAGAAAAAGCTTTGGTATTCAATATTGATTGTCATTTTTTTTATTTTCCTCAGGTTCAATAAAAGCTTATTATTTATAGAAAGTATTAGATTTATTTCTGAACCATTTACTCAAAAAATTAATAATCAAGAATGGTTATCGAAAGGAAGTAATATAGAACAAAGAATAAAAATTGATATATTAGAAAAAGATAATATGCGTTTGAGGAATATATTATCATTACAATCTTTTTCAGAAAATAATAAGATATCTGCTGCTGTAATATCAAGGAAGATAAATGGATGGTGGCAGCAATTTTATATTAATAAAGGATCAGTAAACGGTATTAAAATTGGCGATGCTGTTATTGCACCAGGAGGATTAATAGGCGTAATTAATCAATTAAGTTTGCAAACAGCAAAGGTTGAATTGCTAACTTCTCCTAGTAGCAAAGTAGGAGTTTGGGCTAACAGAATAGAGAGACATGGAATGCTTATTGGAATGGGAACAAATCGACCTAAAGTGGAGTTTTTAGATAAAGATACTGTTATTAAAACTGGAGACTTCATAACGACATCTCCAGCAAGTGTTATTTTCCCTCCAAATATTACAATTGGGATAGTTCAAAGTGTTGGTATAAATTCATCACAAATGCCATATGCAATTATTCAGTTGCTTGCATCTCCTGAAGCAACAGATTGGGTACAAGTATTAATCAATAAATGAAATTTTTTATTAAAAAATATTTTTTTATTATCTCCACAATTTCCATACCTTTTTTATTTTTAAATTCACCTAAATATTTAAATTTATTTGATATTGAACCATGCTGGCCTCTCTTATGGCTAATACCTTGGTCTTTAATGAGAGGGCCATATTTTGGATTTACTGGAGGACTTTGTATGGGATTGGTTTTAGATGGGATAACTTCAAGTCCCTTTTCTACAATTCCTGCTTTAGTTATTGTTGGATTGTTTTGTGGAAAATTAGGAGATAAAACAAGAAAAATTGAATTAACTTTAAACCTTTCACTTTTAGCTTTGTTGTGCTCATTGTTTTTCGGGATTTCAATTTGGTTCCAACAATTATTTATTTCTGATATGCGAAGTAACTCTATCTGGGTTTTTTCATGGTCAATTCATACAATATTTTCTCAAGCTGTTTTAACTTCGTTCTTAAATCCAATATTTGCATCATGGGTATTTATGAACACAAAAAGCACAAAAAAGCTGAAAAGCGGTAATTATACTTAAGTAGAATTGCTTAAAAATATAAAAATAATTGATCAATTTGACTTTAAATTTTCGATTGAAGGGGTCTGAAGGTTATCGTTACAAATGATGTTGATACGCTAATGGTTGAGAAAAAGCCATCTTCTCTTTTTTCTGGAGATGGAATTTAAATCGACCTCACCTAATCACATGACCAGTATTTTGGTTGTTGATGATGAACCAGCAGTTTTAAAAGTTTTAGTCACGAGACTAAAACTTGCTGGTTATCAAGTTCTCGAAGCTAAAGATGGAGAGGAGGCTCTTGAAATTTTTCATAGAGAGTCACCTGACCTCGTGGTCCTCGATGTAATGCTGCCCAAAATTGATGGGTTTGCAGTTTGCAGAAGAATCCGCTCCGAGTCTGTAGTTCCAATTATTTTTTTAACGGCATTAGAAGCCATCTCAGAGCGCGTTGCGGGCTTGGATTTGGGCGCAGATGATTACTTATCTAAGCCTTTTAGTCCAAAGGAGTTAGAAGCTCGAATAGCGACGATTCTTCGAAGGGTTGGACCAACTGCAACAGTTGCAGAACCAAGAGAAGTTCCAGCTGGTCAAGGAGTTATGAAACTTGGAGATCTGGTTGTTGATACGAACAGAAGACAAGTAAGCAGAGCGGGCCAAAGGATTTGTTTAACTTATACAGAATTTAGTCTTTTAGAATTACTCTTTCGGGACCCAGGTAAAGTTGTACCTAGAGCTGAGATTCTTGAACAACTTTGGGGTTACCCACCAAGAAGAGCTGCAGATTTGAGAGTGGTTGATGTTTACGTTGCTCGCTTAAGGGGCAAATTAGAACCAGACCCAAGAAATCCAGAGCTTATTCTTACTGTTCGAGGTATTGGTTATGCATCTCAAAGAACCGGCGATTTTCCTGCTGCAGTTGCTGTATAAAAAAAATTTATTTTTAAGATTTAGATATCCTATTTGTAGCTAATCAAATATTTTCTTTTGTCTGAACTAAGAGAAACTCGTCTAGAGAAATCTGAAAAATTACTTGAACTTGGGCAAGGTCCTTACAAAGTTCGTTTTTCAATAACGCATCAAGCTGCGTCTTTAAAAAAAGATCATCACGACTTGCCTAATGGTCAAGAGAAAAATGTTGAAATTTCCATTGCTGGTAGAGTTATTACAAGAAGAGTTATGGGCAAGCTCGCATTCTTCACGATTTTGGATGCGACAGGACAGATTCAATTATATTTAGAAAAAAAAGTTCTAAATTCAGATCAAGAAGGGACAGACATAAATCATTTTAAAAATATTACTGAGCTAGTCGATTCGGGTGATTGGATTGGTGTAAAAGGAATATTAAGGAGAACTGATAGGGGTGAGCTTTCGATCAAAGTTTTCAGTTGGGAAATGCTTTCTAAATCTTTAAGGCCATTACCAGATAAATGGCATGGTCTTTCAGATGTTGAAACTAGATATAGGCAAAGATATTTGGACCTGATAGTAAATCCAGCATCAAGAAAAACATTTGAGATAAGAGCTTTAATTATTAGCTCAATAAGAAGGTGGTTAGATGAAAAATCTTTCATGGAAATTGAAACTCCAGTTCTACAGTCCGATGCAGGTGGAGCAGATGCAAGACCATTTATTACACATCACAACACTTTAGATATCCCTTTGTATTTGAGAATTGCTACTGAGCTTCATCTCAAGCGTTTAGTTGTTGGTGGCTTTGAAAGAGTTTATGAATTGGGAAGGATCTTTAGGAATGAGGGTATAAGCACTAAACACAATCCTGAATTTACATCAGTAGAAATTTATCAAGCTTATGCCGATTACATAGATATGATGGATATGACTGAAGATTTAATAAATTTTTTAGTAAAAAAAATATTTGAGGATACAAAAATTTCTTATTGCGGTGATGAAATTGATTTTTCTAAGCCATGGAGAAGAGTAACCATGTCCGAATTGGTTTGTGAATATTCAGGTGTTGAATTCTCCTCTAATAAAAGTTTTTCAGAGTTGAAAAATGATCTTAAAGAAAAAAATATTCACATACCAGATGAAATCCAGTCAAAAGGAAGATTACTGAATGCTGTTTTTGAGCAAGTTGTTGAAGAAAAACTTATTCAACCAACATTTGTTTTGGATTATCCGTTAGAAATTTCACCTCTTGCTAGAAAGCATAGATCTAAAGACGGTTTTGTAGAAAGATTTGAATTATTTATTGCTGGAAGGGAATTAGCAAATGCTTTTAGCGAATTAATAGATCCGATTGATCAAAGAGAGAGGCTTGAGTCTCAACAAGCTTTAAAAGAAGCAGGAAATCTTGAAGCTCATGGTTTAGATGAGGATTTTATCAATTCACTGGAAGTAGGGATGCCTCCTACAGGTGGTTTAGGTATCGGTATCGATAGGTTGGTTATGTTGCTTACCAATAGCCCATCAATCAGAGATGTGATTGCATTTCCATTACTTAGGCCTGATTCCTAAAACTAAAAGCTGCAAATTTAACCATCAAAGTGGATAATTGAGCGAGTAGCAAGTTTAAGTTCAGATGAGTGGAGAGAGAGTTGGTTTTCGCTTCAAGCACGCCGATGCTGTTGTAAAAAGAAACCCTCAAGGCAGATCAAGGCGAGGCTGGGTCATGGAACCAGTTGAGCAGACAACAAGTAGGGGCACAAAGATGCCTGCTTATCGAATTCGTTGGCGTGATAGCGAGAGGCCAGAGATAGTTTTGCAGCACATGTTGATAGCTGATCCTGATCCAAGCCCACCTCCAGAGAGCGTTAGTCTTGCTACCGATTGATGAGTTTTTTTAACGTTCTCTGACAAGAATCTTGCTAAAACTTAATGCATTAAGAATTAGCATAAAAGAACTTCTATTCATAAGTTTTTCTTATAAGTTTTAGTTTATGTATCTTTTCATAGCTGCTTTTGATTCTTTTTGAGTTTGTTTTTCTTTTTCACTCTGACGTTTATCGTAAAGTTTTTTTCCTTTACCAATTCCGATATTAATCTTTATAAATGAGCCTTTCAGGTAAATACTGATTGGCACAATTGTTAATCCCTTTTTTTCAAGTTGTATTTTTAATCTATTAATCTCTTTTCTATGCGCTAAAAGTTTTTTAATTCTAAGTGGGTCATGATTAAAGAAATTACCTGAATGTTTGTTTTGAGAAATATGAACGTTATGCAAATATAATTCTCCATTTTTAATTTGACAAAAACCGTCTTTCAAATTTGCCTTGCCTTCTCTGATTGACTTTACCTCTGTACCAAGTAAAACAATTCCAGTCTCAATAGTTTCAAAAATTTCATACTGATATCTAGCAGCTCTGTTCTCTGCCAAGCGTCTATTGCTTTGAAGTCTGTCCGATTTCTTTTTTTTGTGTTTTTTTGAATTAACCACAACTAATTAAAACTATTTCAACTTTATCGAGAGATCGTTAACCTTTCATCATGGCAATAATTTCTTCAAATAAAGAAAATCAACAGATTCAAAAGTCTTCAAACGATCATAGGATAGTTGATCCTTCAACTTTGAGTGAGGATATAGTCTTACATGGCAAAGAAAATATTAGACCATATCTTTTTGAAGATTTTATTGGTCAATCTGAATTAAAAAAAGTATTAAATATTTCTATCCAAGCTTCTTTAGTTAGAAAAGAAGCATTAGATCATGTTTTGCTATCTGGCCCTCCAGGCCTTGGCAAAACAACAATGGCTTCTATTTTATCTAATGAGCTTAAAGTCACGTGCCATATTACAAGCGCACCTGCCCTGGAGAGACCTAGAGACATTATTGGATTATTAGTAAACATGAAGCCCCATGATGTGCTTTTTATTGACGAGCTCCATAGATTAACAAGAGTTTCAGAAGAGTTGTTATATCCAGCTATGGAAGACTTTCGAATTGATTTGACCGTTGGGAAAGGCTCAACGTCAAGAATAAGAAAAATTGATATCTCTCCATTTACCCTTGTTGGTGCTACGACGAGACCTGCCTCAATCAGTGCACCATTAAGAGATCGTTTTGGGATAAGTCAAAGATTTGATTTTTATTCTGAAATTGATTTGGCAAATATCGTAAAGAGATCTGCACAGTTATTAAATTTTAATCTTGATGAGATATCAAGTTATGAAATTGCTAAAAGGTCAAGAGGCACTCCAAGAATCGCAAATAGGTTAGTGAAGAGAGTAAGAGACTATGCAACATTTAAAAAAAGACTTAATTCAGTCGATCAACGTCTAGTTGATGAGGCTTTGCAAATACACCTTGTTGATAAGAAAGGTCTCGATCAATTAGATAGACAATTCTTAAACTTAATTGTCAGGCATTATGAATGCGGCCCTGTTGGACTAGATACAATTGCTGCTGCTTTGGGAGAAGATTCTGCCACCATTGAGTGTGTTGTAGAGCCATATTTATTGCAGATTGGTTTTATTCAAAGAACAACCAGAGGACGAATTGTCACAAATCACGGAATTAATCATCTAAATTTAATCAAAAAACAATGAAATACTTTGTAAATTTGAAAACTAGAAAAGAATTCAAAATTATTTTGTGGATACTTGTTTTACAATTATTTTTTATTAAGTCAGTAGTTGCCCAAGATGAAATGGAAATTATGTTTAACAAAGCTTTGGAGGACAGTAAGTTAGGTGATTGTTCGAGTGCAATTATAAATTGGAATAACTATTTAAAATATTTCCCAGAGGATAGCGCTGCACTAAGTAATAAAGGGAATTGTTTGCTTGTGTTAGGAGATGTTGAGGGCTCAATAAAAGAACAAACGCATTCAATAGAGCTTTTGCCAGATAATCCTGATGCATATCTGAATAGAGGAATTGCATACGAGGCATTGAAAAAGTGGAAGGAAGCTGAGGAGGATTATTCTTGGATATTAGAAAGATATCCTACAAACTCATCTGCTCTATACAATCTCGCTAATGTGAAAGGTTCCAAAGGAGATTGGATTAGTGCAAAAGATCTTTATGAGAAAGCTTTTTTCTCTAGACCAGGTTTTGCAATGGCGGCATCAAGTAGAGCTTTAGCTGAATATCAACTAGGAGATATAGAATCTGCTATGTCTCATTTAAAGTCGATAATTAGAAAGTATCCTCTGTTCGCTGATGCAAGAGCAGCTTTAACTTCTTTGCTTTATGAAGAGGGGGCGTTTGGAGAGGCTGAGAGTAATTGGGCAGCTGTTTCTGAATTAGATATTAGATATAAAGATAGTAGTTGGCTCTATGATATTAGACGTTGGCCACCAACTCCGGTGAAAAATCTAGCTTCTTTTCTTGAGCTTAAATCTTTATAAAAATGGATAGCAATACAGAAAATAATTTATCTAAATTCCTACCAGAACTTATCGAAATTAGAAGGTATATTCATGCTCATCCCGAGTTAAGTGGTCAAGAAAATAGAACTGCAGCATTGATCTCTGGCGAGTTAAGGAAATATGGATGCAGAGTCACAGAGGGTGTAGGAAAAACAGGTGTTGTTTCAGAAATTGGCCCAAATTCTGGACCAATCATTGGTGTAAGAGTTGATATTGATGCACTCCCCGTCGAGGAGAGAACTGGTCTTGAATTTACATCTCTGACGGAAGGAATTATGCATGCTTGCGGTCATGACATTCATACCTGTATAGGTTTGGGTGTTGCAAAGATTATGAGCTCAAAGCATCCTTTAAATTTTGGTTTGAGGATTCTATTTCAACCTGCAGAAGAAATAGCTAAAGGAGCTTGTTGGATGAAGAATGATGGTGCTACTAAAAATCTTGATGCTTTATTTAGTGTTCACGTTTATCCAGACTTGAAAGTGGGTCAGGTTGGTATTCGAGATGGAGCTTTGACAGCAGCAGCTGGAGAGTTGGAAATTGAAATAAATGGTAGAGGAGGTCATGGTGCTAGGCCTCATCAAACTGTTGATTCAATTTTAATTGCTTCAAGAATTGTCACAGGGATACAAGAAGCTGTTACAAGATGCTTTGATCCTCTGAATCCAGTCGTTATTAGTTTCGGCAAGATATCTGGAGGAAATGCCTTCAATGTTATTCCAGATCAAGTAAAACTTCTTGGAACAGTTAGGTACCTTGATAAGAGTCTTGATCAAAAATTACCAGAATGGATTAATCAGGTTTGCAAAGATATTGCTAAACCATTTGGAGGAAATGTTCAGTTTAAATATAGATCGATTGCACCACCGGTATATAATGATCCTTCTTTAAATCAATTTCTAGAAGAGTCAGCATCAATTTTATTGGGTAAGGAGAATGTCGTGAGATTAGATAAGCCCTCTCTTGGTGCAGAGGATTTTGCTGAATTAATCAGAGATATTCCAGGGACCATGTTTAGACTTGGTGTTGCAGGACCACAAGGATGCGCTCCTTTACATAATGGAGAATTTTGTCCTGATGAGAAAAGTATTTTTATTGGAATTGAGGTTTTAGTAAAAGCTCTAGATTTGTGGATGATGGACAAACAAATATAAAAATGAAAAAATATAGAAATTTATTTCTCTCATTGGCTGTCCCTTTCCTTTTGATATTGGCTACTTTTGGCATAATTCAAAGAGAATCAAGAGATAAAGTTGAAACATTTCCTGCCTTTGTAGTTGGTTCAGGTTTAATTCTTTTTCGCGGTCTTAGAAGAATAAAAAGAAGAAAAATGCTGTTAAGAGAATTAAGAAATACTGAAAAAAATTAAAAATTTTGTAGAGAAACTAAACAATTTTATGTTTAATCAAATATTCGTAAAGCCAACTTTCAAAAAAGAGCTAGTTTGCATATATCACTAGGGGTGCTATTTAAATTTAAATAGCTGAGATCACACCCTCTGAACCTGATGCGGTTGAAACCGTCGAAGGGAAGTGCATTATGTGATCTTAGAATAATTCACCTCTTTACTTATTAGGTTTTTGATTATGAGAACTTCTTGGGTCTCGAAACGTAAAGGTAAAGCCAACGTAACTCAGTTGTATTATGCAAGACAAGGCACAGTTACGGAGGAGATGACATATGTGGCAAATAGAGAAAAGCTTCCTGTTTCCCTTGTCTTAGAAGAAGTTGCTCGCGGAAGAATGATTATTCCCGCAAATATTAACCATTTAAATCTTGAACCTATGGCTATAGGTATTGCCTCAAAATGTAAGGTCAATGCAAATATAGGGGCTTCTCCAAATGCTAGTGATGTAAATGAAGAGATAAAAAAATTGGAGTTAGCCGTAAAATATGGTGCTGATACTTTGATGGATCTCTCTACAGGAGGAGTGAATCTTGATGAAGTTAGAACAGCGATTATTAAAGCATCACCTATACCTATTGGGACTGTTCCGGTTTACCAAGCACTTGAAAGTGTTCAAGGTTCTATTGCAAAACTATCAGAGGATGATTTCCTCCATATTATTGAAAAACAATGCCAACAAGGTGTTGACTATCAAACTATTCATGCTGGATTGCTTATTGAGCATTTGCCAAAGGTTAAAGGAAGAATTACCGGAATTGTTAGTAGAGGGGGCGGCATCCTTGCTCAATGGATGTTGCATCATTACAAGCAAAATCCTCTTTATACAAGATTTGATGATATTTGCGAAATCTTTAAACGTTATGACTGTACCTTCTCTCTGGGAGATTCCTTAAGACCTGGATGTTTGCATGATGCTTCAGATGAGGCTCAACTTGCAGAACTCAAAACACTTGGAGAATTAACTAAAAGAGCTTGGGAGCATGATGTTCAAGTTATGGTAGAAGGTCCTGGTCACGTGCCTATGGATCAAATAGAATTCAATGTTAGGAAACAAATGGAAGAGTGCATGGAGGCTCCCTTTTATGTGCTAGGTCCCTTGGTTACAGATATTTCTCCAGGATATGATCATATTTCTAGCGCAATAGGTGCAGCTATGGCTGGATGGTACGGCACCGCTATGCTCTGTTATGTCACACCTAAGGAACACTTGGGATTACCAAATCCCAATGATGTAAGGGAAGGTTTAATTGCTTATAAAATAGCTGCACATGCTGCTGACATAGCGAGACATCGTCCAGGAGTAAGAGATAGAGATGATTTATTAAGTAAGGCTAGATATGAATTTGACTGGAATAAGCAATTTGAACTTTCACTTGATCCAGAAAGAGCTAAGCAATATCATGATGAGACTTTGCCTGAAGAGATATTTAAAAAAGCAGAATTTTGTTCAATGTGCGGACCTAAGCATTGTCCAATGAATAATAAAATTACAGATGAGGATCTTGATGAATTAGATAAAGTGATAAAAAGTAGTGAGTGCGAATCTGTTGATATGATAAAAAAGTTTGATTAATTAATTGCAGTTAAGGAGTTAATTAACTCCTTAACTGATTAACTCATTCGCTTTTGAAACAATATTTTCTACTGTAAATCCAAATTTTTCCATACAAGTACCTCCAGGAGCAGAAGCTCCAAAACTATTCATTGTAATTGCCAGTCCATCTAGACCAATGTATTTATGCCATCCAAAACTTTCTGCTGCTTCAACAACAATTCTTTTGCGTATTGATTTAGGTAATACTTCTTCTTTGTAAGATTCGATCTGCTCTTCAAATAATTCAACGCATGGCATTGAGACTACTCTAATTTTTTTACCTTTATTGGTTAATTCTTTTGCAGCATCAACACAAAGACTCAATTCAGTTCCAGTCCCAATCAATATTAGATCAGGAGTCCCCTCACAATCTTCTAAGATATATCCTCCATTAGCGACTTTCTCTATTGAAGAATTTTGCTGATTTGGCATACCTTGTCTACTTAGACATAGTGAGCTTGGCCTTTTCCTGTTCTCAATGGCGAGTTTATAAGCACCGCTAGTTTCATTCCCATCACCTGGCCTGAAAACAAGCATATTTGGCATTGCTCTAAGGGAAGGAATTGTTTCTACAGGTTGATGAGTTGGGCCATCTTCTCCTACTCCAATAGAGTCATGAGTTAAAACATAAATCACTCCTAATTCACTCAATGCAGATAAACGCATTGAACCTCTCATATAATCAGCAAATACAAGAAATGTGCCGCCGTAAGGAATAAGACCACTGTCGTGGTAGGCAATACCATTAAGTATGGCAGCCATAGCATGTTCTCTTACTCCAAAATGCAGATACCTTTTCTCAGGGGAATTAGCCTGGAAAGAACCAGTTTCTCCTTTGATATCGGTATAGTTTGAGTGAGTTAAATCTGCTGAACCACCAATTAGTTCAGGAAGATTTGGTCCTAGAGAACCCAGGCAGATTTGAGAATGCTTTCTTGTCGCCAGACCTTTATCTTCTTTTGTATAAGTTGGTAGTTCTTTATGCCAATCTTTAGGTAGTTCACCTCGAAGCATTCTTTCAAATTCTTGAGATTCCTCTGGATATTGAGCTCGATAGTCCTTAAGTTTTTTATTCCAATTCTCTTCAAGATCCGAACCTCTAGATATTGATTTTTGATAGTGAGCATAAACTTCATTTGGTATTTGAAAGGGTCCATATCCCCAGTCCAACTCTTTCCTTGTTAATTCTGCTTCTTCTTCTCCTAATGGAGCTCCGTGAATACCCGCAGTATCACTTTTGTTTGGAGAACCATACCCAATTGTTGTACTAATTTTTATAATTGATGGCTTATCTTTGATTGTTTTCGCCTCTTGGATGGCCTCCTCTATTGATTTGATGTCACTATTACCATCTTTAACATGAATTGTATGCCAACCATATGCTTCATATCTTTTTAGGACGTCTTCGGTAAAGGAGACATCTGTTCTTCCATCAATTGTTATTTGATTATCGTCGTAAAGAGCTATTAATTTTCCTAACTTAAGATGTCCGGCTAAAGAGCATGCTTCGGAAGCAATTCCTTCTTGATTGCACCCGTCACCCATAATGACGTAAGTGTAATGATCAACAATTGATAAATCTGATTTGTTGAATTTTGCTGCTAAATGGGCCTCTGCTATAGCCAATCCGACTGCGTTGGATATTCCTGCCCCAAGAGGGCCTGCAGTTACTTCAACACCAGCTGTCTCAAAAGTTTCTGGATGACCAGGAGTTTTTGACCCCCACTGACGAAATTGTTTGATATCTTCAATAGTTACTGACTCATAACCAGTTAAGTGCAATAAGGCATAAAGCAACATGCAGCCATGACCAGCTGATAAAACAAATCTGTCTCTGTTAAACCATTTTGGATTTTTGGGATTATGGCGTAAAAATTTATCCCACAATGTATATCCCATTGGTGCACAACCCATGGGCAGGCCAGGGTGACCACTCTTGGATTTATTTACAGCATCAACAGCGAGCATTCTGATGCTATTGATGCAAAGTTTGTCTAGGGAATCGAGAGCAGCGACCATTGTTTCAGTAGTGGATTGAGATACTAATTTGTTTGAGATTTATTTCACTTGGCAAAAAGCTAGGCAAACATTGTGCCCTCCAAAGCCAAATGAATTTGATAATACAACTCCTAATTTTTTTTCCCTCGCAATGTTTGGTACATAGTCGAGATCACAGGCAGGATCAGGCGCGCTGTAATTAATTGTAGGAGGAATAATTCCATGTTTTAGTGCTAGGACTGAAGCTACTGCTTCAATACCACCTGATCCACCAAGTAAGTGACCAGTCATGGATTTCGTAGAGCTTACAGGAATCTGTGTTGCTCTTTGGCCAAGACACTCTTTTATTGCTGCAGTCTCATTGCTGTCATTAGCTTGAGTGCTTGTGCCATGTGCATTGATGTAATCAACTTTATCTGAGTTGATCATTGCATCTTTTAAGGCCTCTTGCATCGCTGCAGCGCCGCCTAGGCCTCCAGGGGTTGGAGAAGTTATGTGATAAGCATCACAAGTTGATCCATAGCCGATTATTTCAGCATGAATTGATGCTCCCCTTTTTTGAGCATGTTCGAGGGATTCAATTATTAAAATTCCTGAACCTTCTCCTATTACAAAACCATCTCGATTTAGATCGAAGGGCCTGCTTGCGGTTAGGGGATCATCATTTCTAAATGAAAGAGCTTTAGCGCTAGAGAATCCAGCAACTCCAAGTGGAGTAATACTTGCTTCGGCCCCTCCGCAAACCATGGCATCTGCTTTGCCAAGCTGTACGAGTCTGAAAGCATCACCGATTGCATTGGAGCCAGCCGCACAAGCAGTAGAAACTGCAGAGCTTGGTCCTTGTGCCCCTAATGCAATCGCTGCAAGTCCAGTTGCCATGTTGGGTATCATCATTGGCACCGTAAAAGGACTGACTCTGCCAGGTCCTTTTGAATTAAGAACACCAGCTTGAGTTTCCATAGTGAGGAGCCCCCCCACTCCCGATCCAATAATTACTCCTATTCTTGATGAGTTTGTCTCATCAATGATAAGTCCAGAGTCATTAAGAGCTTCTTTGGCAGCAATTACTCCAAATTTGGCAAACCTGTCCCATCTTTTTGATTCCTTAGGTTCAATAATTCCTGTGGGATCAAAGTTCTTAACCTCAGCTGCAAATCTGCAAGCATGATGTGATGGGTCGAAAAGGGTTATTGCACTAACACCATTACGACCTGAGGTAAGGCCGCTTAGGTATTGATTGACATTGTTGCCAATCGGAGTGATTGCACCGAGACCTGTAATAACAACTCGATGGAGTTTCTCCATCATGTGACCTCAGGTTTGTTTTTCATCAATGTATTTAACTGCATCACCAACAGTTGCAATACCTTCTGCTGCTTCATCTGGTATTTCGATGCTGAAGGCCTCTTCGAGTGCCATAACCAACTCGACAGTGTCGAGAGAGTCGGCTCCGAGGTCATTTTGAAAATTTGATTCTGGCTTAACTTCGCCAGCATCAACGCTTAGTTGTTCTGCAACAATAGAACGAACTTTTTCGAGAGTAGATTCTTGAGACATAACCTAAAGTTCCTGATTTCATATCCTACGAGTTGATGCGTCGAGTTAACAAAAGTGAAGGCAAAGTAATAATTCCCCCATATGACCCATTTTATTGAGTAAAGTTTTATACATTGAGGTTCGAACAAGTCTTTTGTCTCACGCAGTAAAGATCTATGACACCTGCATCGGATGCACACAATGCGTCCGAGCATGCCCTTTAGATGTCCTTGAAATGGTCCCCTGGGATGGCTGTAAAGCCGGTCAGATAGCGTCTTCTCCCCGAACTGAAGATTGTGTTGGTTGCAAGAGATGCGAAACCGCATGCCCAACAGATTTTCTGAGTATTCGAGTTTATTTAGGAGATGAAACGACTAGAAGCATGGGCTTAGCATATTGATTTTTCCAGGTTTTTTTCCTAAATATTTAAACAAAAAGTTAATAATAGTTTATTTTAAATTCAATTTTTACTTGATATGTGCGGAATAGTTGCTTTTGTTGGATCAAGGGATGCTACTCGTTTAATAATCGATGGGCTTAGAAAATTAGAATATAGAGGGTATGATTCCGCTGGGATAGCAACAGTAATAAAGGCATCCGAAAATAATTCAGTGCAAATAACTTGTACTAAAGCAAAAGGCAAGTTGAAAAACTTAAGTGACTGTCAAGCAATTAAATTGAATAAAGGAAATTTAGGAATTGGTCACACTAGATGGGCAACTCATGGTAAACCTGATGAAATAAACGCTCATCCTCATATGGATGAATTAGGTGAAATCGCCGTTGTCCAAAATGGAATTATTGAAAATCATAATCTTTTAAGAAATAATCTAATTACTGAAGGATTTAATTTCTTATCAGAAACTGATACTGAGGTCGTGCCTCACTTAATAGCCAAAAATTTAAAAATATTAAAAAAAGAAAATCAACAAATTGATTCTTATGCACTAAAACAAGTAATTGAATTAGTTCTTAAGGACCTTGAAGGTTCATATTCTCTAGCAATCTTATGTTCCTATCTTCCAGATACATTGATTTTGGTGAAAAAACATGCTCCATTAATAATTGGTTTTGGAGAAGGAGAGTTCTTATGTGCAAGTGATACAACTGCTTTAAGTGGTTTTACAAAAACTATTCTTCCAATGGAAGATAATGAAATAGCTTTTATTTCATCTCTTGGAGTTGAGATATTTGATTCAAAAGGAATTAAGCAAAATAAATCTCCTTCATTTATTTCTAAATCTGAGCAAGAAGCAAATAAGGCAAATTTTCGTCATTACATGTTGAAAGAGATACATGATCAGCCCAGAAATATTGAGTTATGGGTAGAAAAATGTTTTCAAAGTCTTTCCAATTCAGAAGAGATAATTCAATTGCCTTTTAGTCAAGATATTTTCAATTCTGTCGAGAATATACAAATTCTTGCTTGTGGAACTAGCCGTCATGCTTCATTAATTGGATCACATCTCCTGGAACAATTTGCAGGTATACCAACTTCTGTTTTTTATGCAAGTGAATTTAGGTACTCTCCTCCACCTTTAATTCCTAACACTTTGACAATAGGTGTTACTCAGTCAGGAGAAACCGCAGATACATTGGCTGCTTTAAAAATGGAATTTGAAAGAAGGAATTTAATTGGTAATGAATATAAATCTAAGCAATTAGGCATTACAAATAGGCCTGAAAGCTCATTAGCAAGACAAGTTGATAATATTTTAGATATCGAAGCCGGGTTAGAGGTTGGAGTTGCTGCAACAAAAACATTTATTGGACAATTACTTGCTTTTTACTCTTTAGCAATTGGATTTGCATTGAATAAGAAATCTCAACCAGAATCAATAATTCAAAATCTTGTTGAAGAATTGATCAATATTCCAAGTCAAGCAAAAAAGCTAATTAAGGAATATTCAGAATTATCTGAGATGCTGGCGCACAGATTCGCAAATGTAAATGATGCAATATTTCTTGGAAGAGGAATTAATTATCCCATTGCTCTTGAGGGAGCTTTAAAACTTAAAGAAGTTAGCTACATTCACGCAGAGGGTTATCCTGCTGGAGAAATGAAACATGGACCAATAGCACTTTTAGACAAGAATGTACCCGTAATATCTATAGCCTCACCTGGAATTGTATTTGAAAAAGTTATTAGTAACGCACAAGAAGCAAAAGCTAGAGATGCTCAATTAATTGGAATTGGTCCTAAGGGACCAGAAATGGAAATATTTGATTACCTTTACCCCCTCCCTGAAGTTAGTGAATTAGTCAGTCCACTTTTATCAGTTTTACCAACTCAATTACTCAGCTATCATATTGCAGCTCATAGAGGATTGGATGTTGATCAGCCAAGAAACTTAGCTAAAAGTGTAACTGTAGAATAAAAATTTTAATTATGAATAATATAATAAGAATATTATGAGCTAATAGTTATCTTCCATAATTATCTTGAAATCTAATAATATCATCTTCCCCAAGGTAAGAACCACTTTGAACTTCAATTAATTCTAATTTTTCTTGATTTTTATTGCTAAGTCTATGTTTTGATCCAAGAGGTATATATGTACTCTCGTTGATATTTAATTCATATTTTTCACTCTCTAATTCAACAATTGCACTGCCTTTTACCACTACCCAATGCTCAGATCTTTTTTTATGCATTTGAAGAGAAAGACTTTTACCTGGATCAACTTCAATTTTTTTTACTTTCCAACCTTTTCCGTCAACAATTGTTGTGTAATTTCCCCACGGTCTAAATATTTTTTTATGCTCCAATCCCTCTTGTAAATTTTTATCTTCAAGTATTTTTACTATTTTTTTAACGTCTTGAGTTTGATCAATATTTGAAACCAATATTGCGTCATCAGTCTCTATGATTGCTAAATTATTTAAGCCAATTCCAACCACTAAGCGATCTTCGCTTCTTACGTAGCAATTATTTGTTTGCTTAACGATTGTATTACCATTGAGAACATTACCATTTGCATCTTTATTAGAACTTTCCCATAAAGCTTTCCAGCATCCGATATCACTCCATCCAGCATTCAATGGCAAAACAAATCCCTTATTTGTTTTTTCCATGACTGCAACATCAATAGCAATATTTTCGCATTTTTCAAAAGAACTTTTATTTAACCTAAGGAAATCTAAGTCCTGCTTAGATTTCTCTAATGATTTTTTACAATGCTGAGAAATTTCAGGTTTGAATTTATCTATTTCTTTTAATATAGTGCTTGCTTTAAAAAGAAAAATACCACTATTCCATAAGTTTTTATTATCTTTAATTAATTCTGCGGCAATATCTTTGTTTGGCTTTTCAATGAATTTTAAAATCTTAGATCCTAAAATATCAGTACTATTTAATTCTTTTTCTGCCTGAATATATCCATAGCCTGTTTTTATTGAATTTGGAATTACTCCAAAGGTGATTAATAAATCTTTTTCTGCGATTTCTCTTGCTGAGTTAATTACTTTATGAAAATTATTTATATTTTTGATTTCGTGGTCTGCAGCAAGAACAAGTAAAATTGGATCTTCATCATCTTCGAGAGCTTTTAAAGCAGCTATTGCTATTGCCGGAGCTGTATTCCTTTGGCAAGTTTCCAATATTATTGAGCTAGCTTTAATCTCTATTTCTCTGAGTTGTTCTGCTGCTATAAATCGATGTTCTTCATTACAAATGATTATTGGTTCTTTTAAGTTTTCTAGGTTATTCAATCTTTGCAGTGTTTTTTGAAGAAGAGATAAATCATCTTTATTCGGAAGATTCCAAAATTGTTTAGGATAACTTGCTCTTGAAAGGGGCCATAATCTTGTTCCTGAGCCTCCGCATAAAATTATTGGTAATAAGGATCTTTTGGCCAAAACTTGTGATTAGATGTTCTCAGAATCTTGCAAAGAGGTTTTTTAGTCAAGATGAACCAAGTCAAATAATCCTGGCGGTGGATCAATTATTAACCATTTTTCCTCAACATTTAAGTCAGGGACTATCTCTTGAACAAATGGTACAAGTATTATCTTTTTATCTACTGTTTCAATTTCAAGGAGATCATTCCCAGCTTTCCTAAGGTCTATAACAGTTCCAATTAAAGAATTATTTTTAGCTAAAAAAGCTTTCATCCCAATTAAATCAAGGAAATGGATTTCGTTCTTTTTCATTTTTGGCCTTAATTCTGCTGGTACCAGTAATTTGTATCCAACTAATAATTCAGCTTCAGATCTATTTTTGACCCCATCAATTTTGACTACAAATAAAGATTTTCCAGGTATCTGTGAACCTGATACAAGATATATTTTTTTTGGATCTTCATCTGTAATCTGAATCCATCGATTTCCAGGTTCAATAAATCTTTCTGGGAACTCACTGCATGGATTTACTCTTAGTTTTCCTTGTAATCCTTGAGGAGCGACAATTTTTCCAATAGTAAGCCATTTATCGGTTTTCATTGTTTAAAGTTGGTTATGAATAAGTTAAAGTTGGTTATTTAAATAAAGTGGTTGATTCTTCAAAGCCAATTTTACCTGGATCTACAGTTGTTGTAATAGATAAATCATCAATATATAAAGGTTATACAGGATTTGTTCAAAGGATAAGTGGTGCAAATGCAGCTGTTTTATTTGAAGGTGGAAATTGGGATAAGTTAATAACTCTTCCTATTAAAGATCTAAAAATCTCAGACTAAAGTTTGAGTTGAGTAATTTTTTTAAGTACATTTTTTGCTGCTTCTTTTTCAGCATCTTTGTGAGAACCGCCCCATCCTCTTGCATAAATGTCTTTTGAAACTTTAACTTCACATACAAATCTTTTTGGATTGCCATGTTCTTTTGAGATTTCCTCCACTAAGTAAATTGGTATTTTGAGGTTATTAGATTGTGTCCATTCTTGAAGGGCAGACTTCGGGTTGTATTTATGAGGATCTGCTAATACTTGCTTTGATTCAAGTTCCCAAAATTTATTGAGTAATTGAATAATAGGATTTAAATTATCAAGACATTCATATATAGCGCCAATTAAGGCTTCTGTTGCTTCTGCTTGTAAAGTAGATAATGCAGACAAATCATGCTCAGCTTTTTTGCCAACTAAAAATACTTTTTCAATATTTAATTCTTTTCCTACTTTTGTAAGCCATTTATCACTTACTAAATGTGATCGAAGAGATGACTTTTCCCCTACTGTCATTTTAAAAAATCTTTTTTCAATAAAGTTTGTCGCTGCAAGTCTTAAGACTGCATCTCCAAGAAATTCTAGCCTCTCATGATTAATAGAATTATTGAAGGATGTATGAGTAAGTGCTTCATTAATTATCATTAAATTATTGCAATCTGTGCTCGCGAGTGCATCTTGATACTTTGTATTTATATTTAAAGAATTTATAAATTTATGTATACATTCTTTTCTTTTTTTTGATAGTTTTGAGTCATTTCTCATGATGATTGCGAATATTTAGGTAAACATAAATTTATTAAAAATCAATATTGTGAAAGCAGGTCATAAGCCGGGTTCTGTTCACCATAAATGGTTGGCGATCATCTATCTGGGATTACTGTTACCAGTAACCTCTAGCGGCGCAATTAACTGGATCCCAGAAATGGTCAAATAAGGTCCAATAGCCTTGCTCCCAGCCGGGGTTTACCTAGCCAGTGCCTCTCGACACTGCTGGTACGCTCTTACCGCACCTTTGCACCCTTACCTGTTCAAAGGAAATTGACTTTGTCATCGGCGGTGTGTTTCTGTGGCACTATCCTCACGGTCGCCCGCACTGGGCGTTACCCAGCAAGCCAGACCATTAGGGAGCCCGGACTTTCCTCAATTAAGAATCTTTGCAAAGTGCAAAAATTCTTAATTGCGATCGCCTCCCCTGCTTTCTATGACCATAATGCCTTGTAGTTATATTTTCAGCTAGTGGGGCTGTAGCTCAGCTGGATAGAGCGACGGTTTCCTAAACCGTAGGTCGTGGGTTCGAGTCCCGCCAGCCCCGTTTCTTAAACCTGTTAAAACGTCATTCATGGGTCTAAGCGTCGAAGAACATTCAAAAACTTATTTACGGTATCCAGAAAAAAGATCTTGCTGAAATAGCATCAAATTTGAGATGAGGATCTGGGAAGACTCTCCTCAATAAAATATTTCCTATTATTGTCCTAGAGGTATTAATTTCTAGTATTTTCTAAATATTTATATTTTTTTATTAATGTCGATTTTATAACCACATTTTTATTTTCATCTAATTAGTTACCATTCTCCCTTTTCAAACTTAAGACTTTTTGTAAATGTTTTCTAAATAATTGATTTTAGATATCTTTTGATTATTTTTTGAAGCAAATGATTTTTCTGTATCTGATAGAGGTATCCATGACCAATTAAGTCTTAAACTTGTGTAAGTAAACATTATTAAATGCCCAATAAAAATTACTGGCCAATCAAGACCTATGAAAGTTGAATTAAATATTGGGTGCATCTACTATTAAATATTAGAATCATTTTTATTTTATTGCTATTTCAAAAATATTGTGGGTAGATTTAAGTTTTATTGTGATATTTGAGATCAATAAACTTCAAAGTACTTTCAGATTTAAAGCCAAATAAAAATCCTTTATATTTTTTTAATTTAAATAGTTATTTTTATCTAGCTTAGGTTATTAATTTGTGTTTAAATATCATATACATAATTTTTTGTAAATCTTACCTTTAAATGAAAATATTAATTGATATGGGATCCTCCCCAGGTTTTTTTTCATTATTGGTTTTGGTAATTATTTTTGCATTATTACAAATTTGGTGGATTATTCAAACAATAATAAATGGAAAAAATGAAGAGAAAATTTCTAATAGTTTTAGATTTAGTGATGAATTAAATAAGGACAATCTAAGCAAGCAAAAGAAATGGTTGGAAGATATTCTTAAACGTTGATATTAATTAATGGGTCTTGAATATATGAAAATTCCCTCATAGATGTCTTTTACAATTCTTATGTCATTATCGATATACAATATTTGCATTTCACAAATAGGTTCTTTCTTATTCCAAGGTAATAAATTCCACACTTTTAATACTGGATACCATTTTTCCATTAGTAATTTACTAAAAAAAGGTATTTTATTTAATCCATCAACTTTTGATACTTTTGTTTTATCTAAAAGCATATGAAGTTTATTGTCCTTACTAACCTTTAGATCCTTTGCTAAGGTTACTACTCTACCTCCAAATGTCGGTAAAAGTTTAAACCATCCTAAAATTGGTATAACAGTAAGGCCAAAAATTGTTGTATCAAAAGTTGAAATTAATTCTTTTTTATTGAGATCTATATTTTGCTCTACTTTGCCGATTGTAGATAATCCAAAAGAACAAACTTGTAAAAAATGCAGTTTAAAAAATAAGTCGCTTTTTTTTTTATTATCAAATGCATTTTCAATTGCAAGAAAAAAAGGTGAACTTCTAAAAAGTTCTACAGATGAATAAATGAGTTCCCATTTACCTTCTAAGGCTGACTCTTTTAATTTATCCGTAAGAGGAATTAATTTTTCTATTGTTGTCTCTATCTCTTTCTTTTTGTCTTGATACATAGGTGCAATTATTGAGTTTAATCTTTGTCCTCTATCAGTTGATGCTGAAATTTTATATATCAATGTTTTTAATTCTAATCTTCTATCTTCCATAACTAGATTGTGTGAAATTCATACGTATTTATGATAATTGATGAAAAAGTTATTTTATCAATATTGCATATTATTTTTTTTACACCTCCTTTGACTATGTTTTTTGTTTCATGCATGTAAATGAAAAATAAATTCTATATGTAGTGCCTATGCAAAGGTCACACTCTCTAGCTAGTGTTGTAGTAGTGAAACAGTCTGAATGACAAAGCTTCACGATCTAAGACTCCGCCTGCTAATTCAGCAAGAAAGTGAGCAGATCGCAAAATCCCAATCAAATGAACCCGACCTCTCAATAGTTCAGGCGAGATGTTTGTGTTGGCTTGCCTTGTTAGCAGAGGCTCACGAGAATCAAGCAGGCGATGCAGAAAAAAGAAATGACACTGATCAAGCCATGGTTTGGTACGCCGATTCAATGAGACTTAAAGATGCAATAAAAGTTGTAACTAGTATTGAGATCCCAATACCAGAAAATTCAAACAATGATTTAAGTGAGGATAATATTGGATAACTTTTAACATGGTGCTCTAAAGGATATAATTTTATTGTGGTAGCAATTACTTATTTTGCCTGAAGAACCCTGTCAATGTTCTGATTGTTTGAGGTTTTACAAGGAACATGATCGATTAATTCGAGAATTTCCAACTCTCAGGCAACAACAAGAATTAAACTGGGCTTCATTGCAAGCATTTAGAACACTTTGTGGAAAAGTTTCTAGTGAATTGCAAAAGCATCAGAATTGTAAAAAAAAGGATAATGATTCTGTTCAATCTTCAAAAAGTAAAAAAGAAGATTCAGAGATTGATCAGGCAATTACAGATTTGGACTCAATTAATGCACATCTTTTTTCTATAGAAGTATTAATGGAAAAAATATTTGATTCCAAAGTATCAGAATCCATTGAGCAAAAGTTTAAGGAAATTGCTGGTGAGATTGCCCCTGATCCTCTAAATGTTGACAGAATTAGATTAAACAGATTGCTTCATCAGACTCCTGATCTTCCAGATAAAAATTAGATATATTTTATTTTTTTGCTACATCACAAGTTATTTCGACTGGTAAAGGTTTAACGTCCCAAATCAAATCACAATATTCTTTGATTGATCTGTCTGATGAAAAGAATCCTGATCTAACGGAATTTAGTAACGCCATTTGATTCCATTTGTATTTATTTTGCCAAGCCTGATTTACACAATCTTGTTTTTCTAGATATTCAGCAAAATCTGCCATTACAAAAAATGGGTCATCACCAGTAAGAGAATTTAAAATAGGCCTAAATAGCTCGCTATCTCCATTACTAAAATGACCAACCTCAATTAGCTTAAGAACCTCTGATAACTCAGGCGAACTATTGATAAATTCTTGGGGTTGATAATTGTTATTTCTTAATTCCATTATTTCACTTTCAGTTTTGCCAAATAAGAAAAAATTATTTGCACCTACCTTTTCCCTAATTTCAATATTTGCGCCATCTAATGTTCCAATAGTAAGAGCTCCGTTCATTGCAAATTTCATATTACCTGTTCCTGAAGCTTCTTTTCCAGCTGTTGATATTTGCTCCGATAAATCTGTCGCTGGATAAATTTGCTCGCCAAGTTTAACATTGAAATCAGGAAGAAATATAACTCTTAAAGCTCCCTCCATATCAGGGTCTGCATTAACTACTTCTGCAATGCCATTTATAAATCTAATCATTAACTTAGCCATGAAATATCCTGGAGCTGCTTTACCACCAAAGATCACAGTCCTTGGTGTGATATTTTTTATAATTCCATTTTTAATTCTTATATATTGAGCAATAATTTGAAGGGCATTTAAATGTTGCCTTTTGTATTCATGTATTCTCTTTACTTGTACATCAAATAAACTTGATGGATCAACAAGAACTCCTGTCTGTCTGTGAATATATCCAGCTAATCTTCTTTTTGCAGATAACTTTGTTTGGTAAAAAAGATCTATAAAATTTTTATCATTTTCCTTGATTTCAAGTTTAGATAATAATTCCATGTTATTAATCCATTTTTCGCCAATTTCTTTTTTAAAAAGTTCTGTAAGTTCTGGGTTGGCAAGTGCTACCCATCTTCTTGGCGTTACACCGTTAGTTACATTTGTAAACTTTTCAGGCCACAGTGCAGCAAATTCTGGGAAAAGTTGTCTTTTAACTAAATCAGAGTGAAGTGCGGCTACTCCATTAACGTGGTGAGCTCCTATTGTGGCTAGATGAGCCATCCTCACAGCTTTACAACCTTCTTCATCAATAATTGAAAGCTTTCTCAAAATTTGATCATTGCCTGGGTATTTAAGTCTCACTTGTTGGAGAAATCTTTTGTTTATTTCATAAATAATTTCTAAATGGCGTGGTAATAAATCTCTAAACAGATTTAGGTCCCACTTCTCTAAGGCTTCTGGCAATAATGTGTGATTGGTATAGGCAACAGATTTTGTTGTTATTTCCCAAGCTTTTTCCCATTCAAAATGATGTTGGTCAATAAATAATCTCATAAGCTCTGCTACTGCAATAGCTGGGTGAGTATCATTTAATTGGACAGTCCAATGTTCTGAAAAATTGTCGATTCGAATGCCTCTTTTTTCCATACTTCTAAGCATGTCTTGAAGAGAACAACTAACAAAAAAATGTTGCTGTTTAAGTCTTAATCTCCTTCCTTCATCAGTCCCATCATTTGGATATAGAACTTTAGAAAGCGTCTCAGAAGCTACTTTTTCCTCTACAGCACCATAATAATCACCAATATTAAATGCATAAAAATCAAAGCTTTCAGTGGCATCTGCCCGCCATAAACGAAGTCTATCGCAAGTGTTGACCTTGTAACCCAGGACAGGAACATCATAAGGGACACCTATTGCATGCTCTGATGGAATCCAACGGGAGCGATAATTGCCTTTCTCATCTATGTAATTATCTGTATGGCCGCCAAATCCAACGAAGCATGATTCATCAGGCTGGGGTAATTCCCACGGCCATCCACCTTTAAGCCATTTGTCTGTAACTTCTACCTGCCAACCATCACGAATAAGTTGATTAAAGATTCCAAATTCATATCTAATTCCATAACCGATAGCAGGGATTTGAAGGCTTGCTAATGATTCCATATAACATGCTGCCAATCGACCTAATCCTCCGTTACCTAAGCCAGGTTCCTCTTCAACTTCCAAGATATGAGACAGAGACTCTATCCCAAATCGCTTTAAGGCCTCCTCAGCTTCTTTAGTAATTCCAAGATTTAATAAATTATTATTCAATTGTGGTCCAATTAAAAATTCAGCAGATAAATATGCAACTGTTTTCTGAGGCCTTTCTCTAATCGCTTCTTGACTGGCAAGATACCTTGTCATCAGTCTGTCTCTTACAGCGTAGCTTAGTGCCATGTATAGGTCTCTAAGGCTTGCTGTAGTGGCGAGCTTCCCAAGAGTAAAAAATAAATGTTCGGTCATTCCATCGAAAACAGCATCAGCATTGATGCCTGCTCTCTCAGGGTCTGCGTAACAACCAGGAGTTGGTAAACGCAAATCTAGTGGCTGTGAACTAGTCATTAGTCATAAGATGACCTGTTTGGGTTGTACCTTAAACGTGCTTTACGAGTAAAATGCGCAGTAACTTCAGATCCACACTTGTCAAAGGTTTTTTTTCACTAAAGAAATCAAATTTTTAGACCTCCATAATTTATGTTCTTATATATTGAATTTTTTATACATTGGAATTATTTGCTTCACACTTAATTTCTTCGCTGAATACACATGACGTGGAAGTAGCTGAGACTCTTATTGGTGTGGTTAATTTTTTACTTATTTTTGTCGCTGCTCGAGCATTGGCAGAAATCTTGGTAAGACTCAGTTTGCCTACAATTGTTGGAGAACTACTCGCAGGGGTTCTAATTGGTGCATCTGGGCTGCACCTTCTTCTACCTCCTAGTGCTCATGCAGAATTAAATGAAGGATTTATAACTCTAATTAGTGGACTAGCTTCGATACCTCGAGAAGCAGTTCCTGATTTGTATTTTGAAACTTTTCCCTCTCTACAAGCAGTTGCAACTCTTGGATTATATGCTCTTCTCTTTCTAACAGGTTTAGAAAGTGAGCTGGAAGAACTAGTTGCTGTTGGAGCTCAAGCTTTTACTGTTGCTATGGCAGGAGTTATTTTGCCATTTGCGTTTGGAACATTTGGCTTGATGTTTATTTTTAATGTTGATGTTGTCCCTGCGATTTTTGCAGGTGCCTCAATGACTGCAACAAGTATTGGAATAACAGCAAGCGTTTTTGGTGAATTAGGATATTTAAAAACACGAGAAGGTCAAATTGTTATCGGAGCAGCAGTCCTTGACGATATTTTGGGAATTGTAATTCTTGCTGTTGTAGTTGCTTTAGCTGCTGGAGGATCTTTGCAAATAGCTCCAATAGTAAAACTTGTTGTTGCAGCAACCGTATTTGTTATTGCTGCAATTGCTTTGAGTAGAACAGCTGCCCCAGCCTTTGATTGGCTTATAGAGAGACTTAAGGCTCCAGGCGCTGTGGTGGTTGCCTCTTTTGTGATACTTGTTTTAAGTTGCTTTGTTGCTACTGCAATTGGATTAGAAGCTGCCTTGGGAGCTTTCGCTGCAGGTTTGATATTAAGTAGCTCGAAAAATAATCATGCAATTCAGCAATCTGTTCTTCCTTTAGTTTCTTTATTTGCAACAATTTTCTTTGTTCTGGTTGGAGCTGGTATGGATTTATCCGTAATTAATCCATTAGATCCATCAAGTAGATCTGCATTAGTTGTTGCTGGTTTTTTGCTAGTGGTAGCAATTATTGGAAAAATTGCAGCTGGCTGGTCATTTATGAGTGATAAGCCAACTAATCGTCTGGTTGTTGGCTTAGGGATGATGCCTCGAGGTGAAGTGGGATTGATTTTCTTGGGTCTTGGGACTAGTGCAGGACTTCTAACTCCTTCACTTGAAGCGGCAATTCTCCTGATGGTTATTGGTACAACATTTCTTGCCCCTGTCCTTTTAAGGTTGGTTTTAAAAGATAAACCACCTGGCGGAGATAATGAAATTTCAGAAGAAGTCGCTGCAAATCCTGTAGGTCTACTTTGATAATTAATATTTTTTGAATTTTATATTTACTTGAATTAGGGATATCCCAACTCAATAAATGCTAAATTTTTATTTCTTTTGATTAGTATTCTTAAAAAAAGTGTCAATTAAAAATTCTTGGTCATTTAAAGGACATGATGTTCACTTTGTAGAAAAATCAACCAATAATAAAAATCCTGCTGTTTTACTTATTCATGGGTTTGGTGCTTCCACCAAGCACTGGAGACACAATATTCCTGCAATATCCAAATCCTATGATGTACATGCTATAGATTTACTTGGCTTTGGAAAAAGTGCTAAACCAAGAGGCTTAAATTATGGAGGTAACTTATGGAAAGACCAAATAATTGCGTATGTAAATGAAAGGATTAAAAAACCTACTGTTTTTGTCGGGAATTCACTTGGTGGCTACGCAGCTATTGCGGCGGGGTCATCTCTCGGAGAAAATGCCGCAGGTGTTGTGTTGCTAAATGCTGCTGGTAAGTTCAGTGAAGAGAAAAAATCATCTCAAAGTTTATTTTCAAAATCACTTCAATTTTTTGGTGGTAGACTTTTAAAAGACCCTTTGGTACAAAGATTTATCTTTGAATATTTAAGGAGACCATCAACAATTAGAAAAACTTTAAATCAGGTTTATCTTGATAAGACTAATGTCGATGATGAATTGATAGATTCTATTCGCTCTCCTTCATTAGATGATGGGGCATTTCAGGTTTTTAGAAGCGTTTTTGAGCCAGAAGGTTCACCAGGGAAACCTCTTGATGAATTGTTCTCTGAACTTAAAGCACCTTTACTATTGCTTTGGGGTGACAAAGACCCTTGGATGAATACACCCAGTAAAAGATCTGTCTTTAATAAGTACACGCCATCTGAGACTACTGAGTTTGTTTTAAATGCTGGTCATTGTCCTCATGATGAGATCCCAGAACAAGTTAATGAAGCTTTGATTAAGTGGCTTAATAGTATTAATAAAGTAGAAAATTAATTAAATTGGAGACAAGTTTTATAAAAAAAAGCCATCCCTATGATCATTGGGAGTTCAAAGAGAATTGCTCATCTAACATAATTAGGATAGTTCCTGATAGAGGTGGTTTAATCACAGGATGGCGTTGTAATAACAATGAAATTTTATATTTTGATCAAGAAAGATTTAAAACAAATAAATCGGTGAGAGGAGGTGTCCCAATTTTATTTCCCATCTGTGGATCTGTTCCGGAAAATAAATTGTTTTTCTTTAATAAAGTTTTTAAAATGAAACAACATGGTTTTGCAAGAGACATTCCATGGGATATTAATTATCGAGAAAATACTAATGACATCATTATCTCTTTAAAATCTAATGATTTCACTTTGCAGATATTTCCTTTCAATTTCTCTATACAATTATTTGTGAATTTTATAAAAAATGGTATTAGTTTAAAGTCAACAATAGTTAATGAAAGCAATGTGAAAATGCCGTTTAGTTATGGTATTCATCCCTATTTCAATGTCAAAAATATTAACAATATTAACTTATCAGGCCTTCCCGAAATTTCTGTAAATCAAGTTAATTCAAATAAAGTAACAACAAAAAGTCAACTAGAAAATCTTCCTGCAGGAGTTGATTTTATCTCTGAATCTAATGGGAAAGTGGTTATGGATGACAATAATATGAAATTAATACTTAATAGTAAATTACCTTACAGATATAACGTTATCTGGACTGATCCTCCCAGAAAGATGGTTTGTATTGAGCCTTGGACAAGTCCAAGAAATTCTTTATTGAGTGGTAAAGATTGTATTGAATTGAACCCAGAAAGTTCTTGCGATCTTGAATGTAGCTTTTTATCCATTTAATTTATTTCATATTTGCTGGTTAATGCTGTATTTTGCTTTAGTTAGAAAGAAAAATTCGAGTTCGCTATGAGAGGTAAAGTTTCATCTACGAATGTTGTTAATGTTGAAGATCTGCGCATTTTAGCGAAAAACCGTTTGCCTCAGATGGTTTTCGATTACATAGATAGTGGTGCTGATAGAGAGCAAACGTTATCAGATAATTGCAAAGCATATAAGGAAATACTTTTTAGGCCAAGGTGTGCTGTTGCAACTCCTACTTGTGATCTTGGAGTATCCTTGCTTAATCAAAAATTTAAATTACCTTTTTTGCTTGCCCCAGTTGGCAGTAGCAGAATGTTTTATCCAAAAGGTGAAATAGCTGCGGCTAGAGAAGCAGGTATCGCAGGAACTGGCTATACATTATCAACTCTATCGGGATGTAAATTAGAGGATGTTAAAGCTGCTACTTCTTATCCGGCTTGGTACCAACTTTATTTGTTAGGTGGAAGAGATGTTGCTCTAAATACTATTGAGAGAGCTAAAAAAGTAAATTATTCAGCACTTGTGGTAACTATAGATACTCCTGTTTCAGGCCTAAGAGAAAGAGATGTGAGAAATGGCACAAAGGAGTTGCTCTCAATGAACCCTATAAAGATGCTCCCTTACCTTCCCCAAATGATGGTGAAGCCTTGTTGGCTGACTCAATGGTTACAGGATGGAGGATTAATGAGTTTCCCAAATGTTCAGTTAAATGATGGACCTATGGGATACACAGAGATTGGACCAGCCCTTGAACAATCTGTAGTTACATGGAAGGACCTTGAGTGGATAAAAGAAGCTTGGGGAGGAGAAATTATAGTAAAAGGTGTTCATATTGGAGATGATGCAAAAAAAGCTATTGATTACGGAGCTAGTGCAGTTGTAGTTTCTAATCATGGAGCAAGGCAGCTAGATAGTGTTTCTCCCACAATTAAAGTCCTTCCTGAAATTGTTAATGCAGTTAATGATCAGATTCCTGTTTTGTTAGATGGTGGCATAAGAAGAGGTAGCGATGTTGTTAAAGCAATATGTCTTGGAGCTAAATGTGTCCTCATCGGTAGGGCTTATGCTTATGGTCTAGCAGCAGGTGGGGGAGATGGTGTAGCTAAAGCAATTGAAATTTTGAGATCTGACATCCTAAGAACTATGAAGCTACTTGGTTGCGACTCAATTTCTAACTTAAACAGCTCTTATGTAAAAATTCCCAATCAATGGTGATTTATATGTTTGGAATTTTTATTTTTTATCTTGATTAATATTGAAAATAATAATTTTTGATGATGATCCAACTGGTTCTCAAACTGTTCATGATTGTCCATTACTTCTGAATTGGGATAAGAAGACTATCCTTCAAGGATTAAATTCTTCATCGCCTTTATTATTTGTCCTTACTGATACAAGAAGACTTTCTGCATTAGGAGTCGAGAATAGACTTAAGAAAATAACTTCTTCAATAAAAGAAGTTAGCATGTTAAATAATACAAACGTTGATGAATATTTATTTATTTCTAGAGGTGATTCTACTCTGAGAGGGCATGGATATTTAGAACCAAAAATTATTAATGAAGAGTTTGGACCATTTGATGCAACTTTTCATATTCCTGCATTTATAGAAGGAGCAAGAATCACAGTTGATGGTACTCATCTTTTAGATAGTATTCCTGTTCATTTGACTGATTTTGCTAAAGATAAAATATTTGGTTACTCAACAAGTTACCTGCCTGAATGGCTTGAGCAGAAAAGCTTGGGTGAAATTTCTGCAGAAAATTTAGAATTAATTAATTATAAATTACTTAATTATGCAAGTAAGAAAATTGATGGAATGAGAGAACTTTGCAACTTTATACTTCATTTAAAAAATAATACTCATGTGATAGTTGATGCATCAAGCTACCTGCATTTAAATGTTTTTGCAAATGCAATAAGAGAGGTGAAAAAGAATAAAAAATTATTATTTAGGACATCTGCTAGCTTTATAAGCGCTTTGTCTGCATTGCCTGAAAACAAAGATATTAAATATAAGTTAAATAATATAATAAATAAAAATGGTAAAGTTAGACCTAGTAATGGATTAATTCTTATTGGATCTTATGTAAAATTATCAAGTCATCAACTTGATGAATTAATGACTGAAAAAAATATTTATGGTGTTGAATTTAATGTTTCTGATACTTTAGAGTTGTATAACAATTTAAATTTAGAATTATTATTTTTAGAAATTCAAAAAAGATATATTATGCAGCTAACAGAAATAATAAATGATTCAAAAACTCCAGTTTTATTTAGTACAAGAAAAGAACTTATTTTTGAGAATGACAATGATAAGAGAGAAAAAAGTTTAATAATTGCATTATGCATGTCACATTTAGCTTCTAAATTAATTCCTCATATTGGATATGTAATATCCAAGGGTGGAACAACTACGCAAACTTTCCTAAAGAATGGTTTGGGTCAAAGATTGGTAAATCTTCAAGGACAAATACTTCCTGGATTATCAGTAATTACTCCAGAGCAGGAAAATATTTCAAACATGCCAATAGTTACATTCCCAGGGAATTTAGGTGATAAATATACTTTATTAAAAGCCTGGAGATTTATTGAATTAATTATAAAAAATAATAATAAATAATTAAAATCTATTAATTATTGAAGTTGCAAAATCACTGCAGCTTAGGGGCTCAACCTTTGGTGACATTAGTCTTGCCAAGTCATATGTAACTTGTTTATCAGAAATGGATGAACTGATACCTTTTGTTATGAGTGAGGCTGCCTCCTCCCATCCCATATATTCAAGCATCATTACTCCGCTTAATATTACTGATCCAGGATTAATTCTATCTAGCCCAGCATGCTTTGGAGCGGTTCCATGCGTCGCCTCAAAGATTGCAGCATTATCTCCAATATTTGCTCCAGGAGCCATTCCTAGTCCTCCTACTATCGCTGCTGCAGCGTCGGAAATATAGTCTCCATTAAGATTGAGAGTCGCAAGGATTGAGTACTCTTGTGGCCTTGTTTGTATTTGTTGGAAAATACTATCTGCAATTCGATCATCAACCATTACCTTTTTCTTCCATTCCCCATTGCCATGAGAGGTTTCTATCCTTTCGATTACAGATTTAACTTCTTGACAAATAGCATCTCTTTTTTCAGATGTAAGATTAGTAAATCCAGGTTCGATAAGTTTTGCATTTTCTTCAATTTTTAAATTTGGAGTTTTTTCAATATTTTCTAAAATCCAACTTTCTCTTTCGGTAATACATTCATTTCTAAATTCAGTTTTTGCCAGTTCATATCCCCAATCACGAAATGCACCTTCTGTAAATTTCATGATATTTCCTTTATGGACAAGAGTGACATGACGTTTATTCCCCTCCAATCGAAGAGCATGCTGAATAGCTCTTCTTATATGTCTTTGGCTTCCTTCTTTGCTTACAGGTTTAATACCAATTGCTGAGCCTTTTTTGATTCTTTTATTCTTTATTTTTTCGCTTTTAGGAATTATCGATGTATTAAGAAAATTAATTAAATCTATACCAACCGAATCATTGTCTTCCCATTCAATACCCATATATATATCTTCTGTATTTTCCCGATAAACAATTACATCAAGATTTTCTGGATTCTTATGTGGGCTTGGTGTGCCATCAAAATACCTACATGGTCTAACGCATGAATACAAATCAAAAATTTGCCTCAATGCAACATTTAGTGATCTAATACCTCCCCCAACGGGAGTGGTTAAAGGGCCTTTAATTGCAATGCCGTAAAATTTTATTGCATCTATTGTTTCTTGAGGTAAATATTCATACTCACCATAGACATCGCATGCTTCATCTCCTGCATATATTTTTAACCATTCAATTTTTCTCTCATTACCGTATGCCTTTTGAATTGCACTATCAATGACTTTTTGTGTCGCAGGCCAAATGTCAATACCAGTACCATCTCCTCTAATAAAAGGAATTATTGGATTATCAGGCACTTGAGGTAAACCATTCTTGAAATTGATTACTGCACCTTGTTTAGGGGCTATGATTTTCATGAATTTGTTCATTAAGCTCTTCTAATCTGTAAAAAAGACACAAGATGAGCTTATGTCTTAGTGGTAAGTTTCTGTTTAATAAGATAAAGCAAATGCAAATAGCACTTTCACAACAATTGCGAGAAGGGACCAAGAAATCCCACACAATGGCTGAAAATACTGGATTTATAAGTTGTTTCTTGAAAGGGGTAGTAGAAAAATCTTCCTATGGGAAATTGCTGACAGATCTTTACTTTGTTTATTCAGCGATGGAAGAACAAATCGAAAGATTGTCAGCTGAAGGACATCCAATAATTTCAAGTATTAATTTCAAGGAACTTTATAGAAAAAGTGCATTGGAAAATGACTTGAGGTTTTACTTTGGCCCTGATTGGGAAAGTGTTATCGAAATATCTAAATCTGCCCAGGTTTACGTTGAGAGAATTAATCAAGTTGCTCTTGATCAACCCGAGTTATTAATAGGTCACCATTATAGTCGCTATATTGGAGATTTATCAGGAGGTCAATTATTAAAAAAAATTACACAAAAAGCATTAAATTTGAAGACTGAAGAAGGTTTATCTTTTTATATTTTCAAGGATGTAAATGATGAAAAGGATTTTAAAAAATCTTATCGAGAAAGAATAAATTCTTTAGAAATTAAGCAAGAAATGGCAGATATGATAGTAGAGGAAGCAAATAAAGCATTTAAATATAATATGAACATGTTTAAAGAATTAGAGGGCAGCCTTATACTTGCAATTGGAAAGGTTCTTTTTGGTTATGTTACAAAAAACATAAAGAAAGGAAGTACCGAATAAAATCTAATATTTATTTTTTGAGATAAAGTATGAAAATATAATTTTTTTAAAATTGCGATGTTGATTAATTAACAATGTTAAATAATTTACTAGATGAATTAAATGCAAGTATTTGTAGCCATGGTGGTCAAGCATTAGATCTACCATCAGAGTTTAAAGAAAATTATTCTCCTAAAAAAAAATCAAAAATCAATAGTTGGCTTTGGGATGTACCTGGTTTTAGGAGATGGAGAGTAACTAGGTTTGATGCTGGTCGCAAAATACAAGTTTTAAACTCTGTTGCGTATCCATCGTTAGATAAAAAACAACCAATAATGGGAATTGACTTACTTTGGTTTGAAGAAAGAGAAAAACTTGTGGCAATTTTAGATTTCCAGCCTTTATCTCAAAAAGAGAGTTACTTAAATATCTTTTTTGAAGATTTAAAAAATATCCATAATAATTACCATCAATTCAGAACTAGAGATTCAATAATTAGGTATGACCCTAATCTTTTTTTCTCCCCGTGGGTTTTATTTTGTAAAGGTGGTAAAAATGAGTTTGAAAATCTTTTGCCAAAAATCTTTACTCCTTTTTTAGAAAGTTATTGGAAAATACAAGATCTACAAGGTCAAGATCTTGATGAAATAGATTCTCTTAATGTTAAAGAAATGCAAAAAGAATATGATAGTTATAGCGCAAGAAATGACCCTGCTCACTCACTTTTTAAAGGCTTTTTTGGACCTAAATGGTCAGATAAATTTATGAAAGAATTTCTTTTCCCTTTGAGTTAAATATCCAAAGAAATGCAAAATAGAAATTCAAGTTTAAGCAAAGTTAATATTTCCGGATGGAAATGGCAAAAATGCTTTGATCAGATTTTGTGTAAATTTAAGGATTATAGTATTAATCCATGTAATATTGATAATGATTTTTTAGACAAAAAAAGTATAATTGGTAGTTCAAAAAATATTATTAATACCCATATTTCTACTTGGGCTTGTTCGACAAAAAAAATTAGGAAGGCAAGAGCAGTCTGTTTAGAGGCTTCTCCGTTCGCCTCAGTCTTAAATTTTGTTATTACTCCAAAAAATGTCTATGACATGCCATTTTTTGGAGCGGATTTTGTCACATTGCCTAATTATCATTTATTGGCATTAGATTTACAACCAGCCTTGAAATATGATGCTTTACATACTAAAGATATATGGGAAAAAATTATACCTTTACATGATAAATGGCAAGATATATTTCCTCATGGAGGTGATATTCCAAAAGATGCTAAGAATTATTTTTCTCCTGGTTTTCTTTGGACAAAATTACCAATTAATGATGAGAGTGAAAACAAAATAACAAACCTTTTAATACAATGCTTAGATGAATATCTTGATCTTTATTTTTATTTTTTAAATAAATCTGAAGAAGTTTCTAAAGATAGATCAATGGAAATTCTTTCTGGTCAAAAGTCTTATATGAATTATAGAATTTTGAAAGATCCAGCAAAAAATATGTTAAATAAATTCTTTGGATTAGAATGGACTACTGAATATTTAAATGAAGTACTATTTGATTTAAAAAATTAGATTTTTATTATAAATATTTTACAAAGGCGATATTTTTTTATAAAATAAAAAAGAATATTAATTTGATTTTGGAAACTAAGAAAGTACTTTTTGTTTGTTTAGGAAATATATGTAGATCTCCAGCAGCAGAGGCAATAATGCTGAAAAAGATCCAAGATAATTCTATCGAAAATGCTTTTTTTGTAGATTCTGCCGGAACTGGTGATTGGCATGTGGGCAATTTAGCTGACTCTAGAATGCGTCAGGCTGCTCTCAAGAGAGGAATAGATATTAAGAGTAGAGCAAGACAAATTTCTACAGAAGACTTTGAAAATTTCGATTATATTTTAACTATGGATAAAAAAAATCTGGATGCTATTAATAAAATTTATACGAAATTGAATCTATCCAATTCATTGGTAATTAAGCCCTTATTAAGTTTTTCAAATAATTTAAATATTTCGGAAGTACCTGATCCTTACTTTGGGGGTGAAGATGGTTTTGACTATGTACTTAATTTACTTGATAATGCAATTGAAAACTTTTTAAAAGATATTTTTTTTAAGGACTAGGCCATTCTTCTTCAGGAACATTTAGCCGAAATATATCGATAATTTTATCAACAACCTCATTTATACTTAAACCATCTGTATCTATAACTTTTGCATCTTTTGCTTGAGTGAGTGGCGATAATTTTCTTTTGCTGTCAATTTCATCTCTTTTAGATATTTCAGATTCTAATTTAGCTAAATTTTGATTTTTAAAGCCTTGTTTATTTAAGTCTGATAGCCTTCTTTTTGCTCGTTCTTGCGGACTAGCTGTAAGATATATTTTTAAATCAGCATCTGGGAAAACACTTGTTCCTATATCTCTTCCCTCAGCAACAATTCCACCCTCATTTCCTAATTCTTTTTGATAACTAGTTAACTTAACTCTTACTACTTTATGAGTTGCAACTTCAGATACTTTTGAAGAAATATAAGGTGAACGAATTTCTTTAGTAACGTTATTATTATTGATAAATATATTTTGTTCTCCATTCTTAATTATTGATAATTTAATTTTCATATTACTTATTAATTTAGATATACTTTCTTCATCTTTTGTATCTATTTTATTCTCAAGAATTAACCATGTTACTGCCCTGTACATAGCTCCAGTATCTAAGTACTTTAAACCTAATTTTTTTGCAATTATCTTAGTAATAGTGCTTTTACCTGCTCCAGCAGGTCCATCTATTGCAATTATTGGTAGTTTGTTCATAAGAAATACATGGTCAATTAATCTTGATTTACCTATCTTAATTGCAACACATAACAGGCAGATTTTTGTAATTTCATGAACTGTCTCTAAAGTTTCTGGATTAACTATATCAACATATTCTACCTCAAAATCATATTTCATAAGCTTTTGTTTAATTGTTAGTGATGTTTCAATCTTCTTGTGATTTAAATGCAAATCTTTTATTTCTAAAAGTAATTTAGGTAACTGTGAAACAACTTTTCTTTGATTTCTATTTAGATATCCATTTCTAGAACTTAAAGGTAAGCCATCTTTATCTCTATAAGTTGGAACATTTATTACTTTGCTTTTTAAATTTATATCTTTTATAAGATTTTTAATAATAATAGTTTGCTGCCAATCTTTTTCACCTAATAATATATATTTAGGTTGGATAATATTAATTAGTCTGAGAACAACATTAGAAACTCCCGAGAAATGTCCAGGTCTTGTTCTTCCACATAGGCAATTAGTAAGACTTGCAGGAGGGGTTATTTTAAAATAATTTTCATATCCATTTGGGTATAAATCTTCAATTTCTGGAGCCCATAAAGCATTTGCTCCTGCCTCTTTAGCTTTAGTACAGTCCTCTTCAAGAGTTCTTGGGTAATTTATGAAATCTTCATTTGGACCGAATTGAATTTGATTTACAAATATGCTAATCAAAATTGAAGAGGTCTTAGTTTCATCCCTCCTTAGAGATTCTTTGATTAATTTCTGATGTCCTTCATGTAAATTTCCCATTGTGGGAACGAAGGCCACTCCATGTCGTTGAGACTTTAACCAATTGTCCAACTCATTTCTTGATTTGAGAATAACTAGATCATTCATTTCAAGAAAACAATTAAAAGATTAATGTTTTTGTAGAGATTATTTCAAAAAGAAATAGGCTTAATTATATTTTCTCCTAAAGTTACCTTTTATGGAAACTTTTGGTTTAACGGAACAAAGTATTTAATTTAAATTATGGATTACAAATCATCAGGTGTTGATGTTGAAGCTGGAAGAAAATTTGTTGATGAAATAAAAAATAGTGTTGAATCTACCTATGACAAAGGAGTGATTGGAGGTATTGGAGGTTTTGGCGGCTGTATGAGAATTCCAAGTGGGTACTCAAAGCCAGTTTTGGTTGCTGGTACTGATGGTGTTGGCACAAAATTAGAGTTAGCCCAGGCCTATTCAAGACACTTTGAAGTAGGGATAGATTTAGTTGCTATGTGCGTCAATGATGTTGTGACAAATGGTTCTAAACCTTTGTTTTTTCTTGATTACATTGCAACAGGCAAATTATCATCAGAGTCTCTAAGTGAGGTAGTTAGAGGAATAGCACATGCTTGCAAGTTTTCTGCTTGTTCTTTGATAGGAGGAGAAACAGCAGAGATGCCTGGGTTTTATCCAAATGGTAAATATGACTTAGCAGGGTTTTGTGTAGGGATTATTGAAGAAGAACAAATTATTGATGGCCATAAATTTATAGAAAAAGGACATAAGATAATTGGTATTGAAAGTAGTGGTTTTCATAGCAATGGTTTTAGCCTTATTAGAAAAGTAATATCAACTATTACAAGCGAAAAAACTTCGATTGAGAAGGATTCATTAATTGAAGAAGTAATGAATCCTACTCATATTTATGCACCCTTAATTAATGCATTTAGTGAAGAACAAATTCCTATTAAGGGCATGTCTCATATTACGGGAGGTGGCTTAATTGAGAATTTGCCAAGATGTATACCTAATAATCTTGCAGCAGAAATTGATCTAACTTCTTGGAAAATACCTGAACTTTTTGGAAGGATACAAAAGATTGGGCAAATACCCGAAATTGATATGTGGAATACATTTAATCAAGGTATTGGATTTTGTGTGATTGTTGAATCTGAATATGCAATGAAAATTCTTGATTTAACGCATGGGCATGGTTTTAAATCATGGGTAATAGGGGATATTATTCTGGAAACGAGTGATAAAAAAAGAATATATGGCTTGCCTTGTTGAAGATACTTTTGAAATTATTAATTCTGCTCAATTAAGATTTAAAGTTAATAAATCCATTGATATATTATTGTGTAATCTATAATATTACTAAAAAGCAAGCCGAATATTATTTCGGAAGCTGTGTAGTGAGATCTAATTTTTTAGTTCAATGCCTTTTGAAAACCAACAACGGGTAACCCGTAGGAGAAGCTCTGCAGGCCCAACACCTCCTAGACGTCCTCTTGCTGGAGAATCTGACGCTGTCAGACAGGGAGGACCAAGACCTACATTTTTAACTTTGAGAGATCACGGTAAAGTTTATGTTGCTGAACTGCCAAATTTATCTGATGGTCAATTAGCCCACATCTCGAAGGAAGTTGAAGAGGTTTTAACTAGCCTTGAAAGACGCATACAAGATTTACAACAAGATAATACTGGTGGTTTTAGAGATAATGACACCCTGATAAAAGCCACCACAAAACATGAAGTAACTCAGAGATTTATCAGCGCAATTCAAGACGAACAAGATCATCGAAGAAATAACCCTGCCTTAAAAGATGCCGCTTCAGAATCTCTGCCTTTGACTTTCCTTGAAGTTGCAAGACATAGATTACCTGGAGCTACTTTTGATTCTCTGTTGCGAGAAGCATTAGAAGCTTGTGCTCAAGATGAAGATGATATGAGTAAAGATCTTGATGAAAAGAAACCATCCGTAAACTCTTTGCCAGAAAAAATCATTGATTTGCCTACGCCTTCACAAAGTGGAATGTCTGTTGTTGTAAGCCCGGAATCCTAGATAACTTGTTATAGTCTTGATATAGTTTAAAGATATAGTGAAATTTAAAGATAAAAATATTTGTAATTCTGATTGCAAAACATCAATTAATATTGAAGATGCTGCAAACAAAATCTTATGTACTCATTGCAAAAGAACTAAAACCAACGGTATAAGATGTATGGGTATATGTATTTCTGATAATGATTATTAACTTCCTTACTCCAAAAAATCAATTATGCCTTCAGTAATATACTGAGCCATAGGTCTAATATGTTTATTAACTTCCCTTTTCTTTAAGTTCCATTTATCTGCCAAACTTGTTGTTAAATTAATATTTTTAGAAAATTCAATCATTTCATTTGCTAGAAATTGAGGTAGAGCCTGACCATTTTCATCTGCGAGAGAATCCCATTCTTCTTTACTTAGATTAGCTACAATTTTTAAATTATCATTCTTGCAAAAATCAATAAGTTTTTTTACTCCAATATTGATAAATCTTTGGCCCATCTCATTTAAGAAATCAGAGGCCTTTTCACCATTCTCAAATTCAGTAAGCTTTGAATACATTAAAGAAACTTTTTTATCATTATTTTCTTTTTCTTTAATGTCATTTATGATTTTAAAAAATTCGCTAAATTCAACAGAGTTAGACACTAAAAAATTAAGAACTCACAATCTTTATTGTACTGAAATTAAATAATATTAACAAAAAAATAATTAAATGTAATGAAAATTTATTGAGTTATTAGTCTTGATTTTAATGTTTATAACTAAAATCAATATTAAAGAAAGTTTTCTTGTTTAATTCTTTGAAATTAATTTGTTGAAGAATATTAATTATTTTTAGGGCAGCTCCTCCCTCCCCATATGGACTAAATGTATTTTTTAATTTTTTTTGAAATTCTTTATTATATATTTTTGATATTGCGTTTGAAATTGAAATAGAATTATTTTCTGTATTAATAATGCTTGACGTTTGTAACCTTCCTTTTTGTCTATCTCCAATATTTACTGTGCCAATTTGAAATGAAGGTGCTTCAAGTATTCCACTGGATGAATTCCCTACAACTGCATCAACATAAGACATAAGAGAAAAATATCTTAATTGTCCAAGTGATTTAAAAGCATATGTGTATTTATTTTTATTTACATATTCATTAATAATATTAGATATACTTTTATTGCCTGGATCGGCATTTGGCATAGTGAAAATTTGCATAGTTTCTTTTAACTTAGACAAGGAACTAATTAAGTTTTTAATATTATCTTCTGATTCTTTTTGGGTTGATAATGTTACTGGATGATATGTAATAATTAGATTTCTTTTAAGGAATTTAATCTTTAGATCATTTTCTAATTGCTTTTTACTTAAAGGTATAATTTTTTTTATTGCATCAACCCCTAATCCACCAACATTAAAAACATAATTTGGATATTCTCCCATCTGAATAACCCTGTTTTTATATATTTCATTAGCAACAAAATGCAAGTTAGAAAGCTTGGTTATTGCATGTCTTATTCCGTCATCAAAAGCACCCTCAGTTATTTCTCCACCGTGAAGATGGGCTATTGGGATTCTATATATGGTCGCTGCAATTGCTGCTCCTAATATTTCATATCTATCACCTAAAATTATAATTAGATCAGGTTCTAAAAGTTCAAAAGCTTTTGAAATATCAGAAATTAATTTTGAAATAGCATTGCATGTTGCAAAGTTTGAATCTTTTCTTAGATCAAGACTTATTTCGAAATCTATAGAGAACCCATCATTTTTGATTTCTTTTACTGTTTCACCAAAATCTTTTGACAAGTGACTTCCAGTAGCAATGAGTTGTAATTTATAATTTTTTATATTTGATGTTTCAATTAATAGATTTTTTATTAATCCATAATCAGCTCTTGAACTTGTTATGAAACATATCTTTTTATCTAAATTATTCATATATGTCCTCTATTAATTCATCTTTTTCATAATTTTTATTTGAATAACAACCAATATATTTATCTATATTCATTGGAGATATTCCTGTGCCTGGTCTTTTAGTATCAAGATTTTCATAAGTAAATAACTCATTCTTTTTTATATTCTTTGCCGCAATTAATGACTTCCTAACAACTTTAGCATTGTTTTTTTCACTAGTTGAGATTTCTTTATTGCCATTCCCTAAGGCATTCTCAACAGATCTTATGCAATTTACCATTTCTTTCAGTTCCTTAGCTTCTAAACTTGCCTTGTGATCTGGACCAGACATTCTTTTATCTATCGTGAAATGTTTTTCTATGATTTTTGCTCCAATTGCAACTGCTGCTATTGCTATTTCAATACCCAGAGTGTGATCAGAATATCCAACATTTACTCCAAATTTATTTTTTAAAGTGTTAATAAAGTTAAGATTTACAAGTTCTTTAGGTGCAGGGTATTCAGTGATGCAATGGAGTATATATATGTTATCTCTAGTGCATCCGTTTAATAAAAGTATTTCTAAAGCAGAGTCAATTTCTTCTATGCATGCCATCCCCGTTGATAAAATTATAGGTTTTCCAAATTTAGCAGCGACTTTGAGATATGGAAGATTCGTGATTTCTCCTGAGGGTATCTTTAAGTAATCAATATTAAGACTTTTTAGGAAATTTATTCCATCAACATCAAATGCACTTGATAAAAAACCAATATTATTTATTTTGCACTCTTCTATAAGAACTTTATGATCAGTATCTTGTAATTCTAATATTTTTAACATCTCAAGTTGAGTCTGTTTATAGCCTATATTGGCTTGTTGATACTTAGCCTGATTCGCAGATTTTGTTGCGAGTTTTTCGGCTTTAAAAGTTTGAAACTTGACATAATCGGCCCCTGAGTCAGCAGCTATTTTAATAAGTTTCTTTGCAAGAGAGATGTCACCATTGTGATTTACACCTGCTTCTGCAATTATAATAGTTTTATTCAATCAGGAACTCCTATTTAAAGAAAAAAATTAGAATTATTTGCTCAATTCATATCATTAAGAGATATGAATTGAGCAAATTCTAATATAAAATCTCCAAAGAGTTGCTTAATTTAAAAAAAAATATAAATTTGCTTTTACTTAGACTTATAATAAGCAAGATTTTTTTATTATATTAACTATTTGTATTATATAAAAAGAAATATTATTAGTTTAAGATCTTTTGTCAATTTTAGGAAATATGTGAATTTAAGGTATAAGTATTTTAGATGTTAAGATTAATTAATAAATTACGATTTATTACTAGTAGTTATATGTCTTGATTAAGATAATATTAGATAAATTAAAATTTTGGATCACAATTTTCTTTGGGATGAGAGTCCCTGGTATTATTTCCTTTTAGAGTTAAAGAAAAGATCTGTTTTAAATGAACCTTCTTGCAGGAAACTACCTTTCTTCAAATGTAGTATCAAAGATATTGAAATTCGTTCTAATCAATCAGCTTTTAATATTGTTTATAGAAGAATACCTTTTCTTGATGTAAATTCATTATCAATTATTAAACAAAATTTTTTTTCAAGAAAAACTTTTTTTATTCCTGCTATACCCAATAATTGGCTTAATTTATTAAAATCAAATAATAACAAGGTGCCACTCTCTTGGAATTTATCTCCTTATATCTTTAGAATTTTTATATTTATTAATCATATTCTTGAAGCTCAACTACTTAGATATATTCTCGTTAATATCTTCTCTAGAAGTAAAACGAGACCGAATTCCGATTCTGTTATATTGCTAGATTTTCCAAGATCTATCCAGGCTGTAAATGATAAATATAATAATAAAACTTATTCTCTTTTGCAATCACTAATATCAAGTAATATTATCTCAAAAGAAGAGAAGATATTTTCAAGATTTAATACTAAAAATCAAATTAAATATAGATTTCCTTTCCATTCAATACCTCTCAAAAGATTTATACAATTTTTAATTAAATCTATTTTTTACGAATGCTATTTTTTGTTTAGCCTTTTATGTAAGGAAGAAAACGTAGTTTTACTTTTAATTGATGATATTATTGAAATACTTTATTTATCTTTAGATCCACGTGCACCATATAAATCTTTATATGCCACCCAAAGTTCTTTAATAAAGTCCAATAAACTTTCAAATTTACCATCATCTTCAAATGAATATCCATTAGCTTATTTGAATTTGGTTTTTTACTCTCAAAACGATAGAAAACTTGCTATTAGTCTAAAAGAAAATATAAACATCGGATATATACCTTTTCCTTATTATAGGGTCATAACAATGACAGATGCACATGGAGAATACTTAAAATCAATTTCTTGTTATCAAGAACAGTTTACTTATAAAGCAATAGGAAAAATAGATTTAAGAGATGAATATAAGAATTTAGAATTTTATTCTAATTTAAATAAAAAGATATTAATATTTCCAGTTGATTATAAAGAAATAGATTGGATGACTGCTCATGGTTATCCTCTTACATCAATATATTCTAAATTTCATTATTTAGAATTTATGGAAGATATAAACCTTATTAAAAATGAATTTAATTTATCTATTATTATAAAAAATAAATCAATGAATGAAAATCAAAATCTAGACTTTTATTTTCTATCATCTGGCATTTCTGCGAGAAGAGCAATTGAAGAAATTAACCCAGATTTGATTATTTGTATGCCATGGACTGCACCTTCTTTATATGCACCGGAAAGATCAATATTTTATTATCCATTGACACAAATTCAGTTTGAAGAATCAGTTGAGAAAGAAATACCTTTTATTATTGGGAAAGAGGAATTAAGAAAATATATCAAGAAAAATTTATTGTGAATAAATTTTAAATTAATATTTTTTATTTAATGAACTTATTCAATTAATGATAAATAGATAAATTGTTGAGATAATATTTATACTAGATTGGTAGAAATACTTTTCTACTTCTTTTTCACCCTAAATCGCTTTTGGAACTCGCTACTCGTTACACTTGGAGCATAGTTTTAGAAAGAGTTCTAAAAAAGATTAAGCGTAAGTTTAAAAAGGCGGGGAGAAGATGGTAATGGTTGAATAATATTAAACCCTTGATAATTTGAATTACTGAGTTGAGCTATTATTTCATCGGAGAAGTTCCAAGCTAGCAATAAAAGATTTACATTCTTCTTTGGAAGAGTAGTAATAGATTCAATTGGGATTCTTGTCCCTGGTGTAAACCTTCCTTGTTTCAAGGGATTATTATCAATGACGCTTTGGATCTTAGAATGATCAATATCACAAAAAGAAAGTAAGGTATTACTTCTTGCAGAACTTCCATATGCATATATAGGATTAATTTCATCCAAAGAATTGATCATTGTTGCCAGCTTATGCGAATGCGAATGAACATCATTGCTAAAAGTCTTCCATTCTTTAAGAGTAGAAACTCCATTCTTTTTATCTTCTTTACTTTTATCAATGAGTTTTTTTGATTTGGGATGTTGAGGATTCTTAGATAAAACAAC
>MDTG01409240.1_pt1 | contig 78329 bp, 83 predicted proteins | sample 811421 | NCBI WGS metagenome assembly MDTG01 (sample SAMN05326645, study PRJNA326480) | marine metagenome | isolation source: seawater | place: Pacific Ocean: South East | collected 2011
CCACCAACCATTCACTATAACGAACCTTATATATATACCAGTATATAAACACCAAAACCACCATTATGAAATATCTTATTTTTCCATACACGATTAAAAAGGCCGGCCCAAAGAACCCAAAGCCAACCCTCCACCCTGTGTCCCACCACATCCCTACCACAGGCAAAACCCGTGTGGTAGACCACACCCCGGCCACCCGTCCAACCGTGGTAGACCACACTCACCCAAAACCTCAACCCACTCAACAATAAACACTTAAACAAACAGCCACCGTGGTAGACCACACCGATCCTCCCCGTGTCCTACCACACAAACCTCCAACCAACCACCACCATGAACACCAACGAACACAGCATCACAACGACCCACACCCACGAGCCCAAGGACAGCAGGCCCAAGGCCTACGCCTTCAAGCACTGGGGCCGGGACTTCGAAAACGCCCAAACAAGAAAACAGCGAAAACTCTCCCAAGTTCTTATGCCTCAGAGTATTGGAACAGACGAGCACAACGCCCTCTTAAGCGAACAACACGGCATCGCCATGTACTCGATATGGACCCTCCTTGCCCAAATCGCAGCCCAGTGCCCGCAGCGAGGCCTCCTTGCCGACAAAAACGGCCCTCTCAGCCTCAAGACCCTGAGCGTGCTCACCCGCATATCCGAAGAGTTCATCGACCTCACCCTCAACACCTTATGCGATCCCAAGATCGACTACATGGAACAAGTCGACTGCCCCAAGCATCTCATCGCCAGCGGCAGCATGCGCAAGGGCCGATCGGGCAAACCAGCCCAACCAGAGCTCATCGAAGTCCGTGGTCTACCCCAAGATGCCCCCGATTTCCACGTCGAGTGGGTCCGCACGATGGCCAAACAAGAAAAAGACGGCCAAGTAGAATTAATATGCAAACTCGAGCTCCCACCCGAAGTCGATGCGATCGTCAACCCGAAGCCACCGGCTCCGCCCAAGAAGTCAAAGACCTTGCTTCTCCTCGAAGAGGCCCTACGGCGCATCGAAACCCTCGAGCAAACCGTGGTAGACCACACCCACCAAAAACACCAAGCCATTAATAAACAAAAAGATAAACCTTATGCCCACTGTGGTCTACCACAACAGGCCCCGCCCAAGGACAAGCCCAATGACCCACCCCCCAAGCGTGGTCTACCACCATCCAAACCACCTCAAAAGGACCCACCACCACCGAGCGACACCACCGAAGACCCAGCGGACCTCCTCTACAACACCTGGAACGCCGAGCGGGGCCTCCGGCCCGCCCGGCCCCTAAGAAACAAAGACCGCCAGCGCATCGCAGAAGTGCTTAACCTCGGCCCAGACGTCCTCAAAAAGTGCCTCGAAGCCATCGAAGACTACGGCAAACGTGCCCGCTCAGGCCACGCCACACCCAACTTCCGCTCCTTCCTCCATAAACGCTTCCAAGCCATCAAACGCGAGGTCAAACAAGACCTTAAAAGCGCAAGGCAGCAGCCCCTTGATCGTAGAGAAAACATTCATGGTTTCTCTCAATAAGCGAATGGTAATCGTCCCCAATTTGACCGTGGATATGATGCAATCGCTCTGCATAAGCTTGAGGAGATGCTTCCAAATTAGGATATTTCAACTCCAAATACGCCTGCAATCGACCAAGAAATACAGAAAACTTCTATTATAATTCAAGTTAGCATTCGAAAGGTCTCCACGCGGCACCCCTAAGAGCCAAATAATGGTACACATTCCTAAGGAAGGTCTCAGAATCGCATGGTCCTGGTAGTTTGGTTACCCATAAGGGCAATTCATATATAAATATATTTACGGCCAAGGAGCATCTATTATTTCTTTAAAGTCATGCGTCTTAGCCGGTCTCGTTGGGGGTGTTCACTGGGATAAACACGCTTAACACCATCTCCGAGAGCCTCCTCAAAGACACGGATATCACGAATCAGGCGCTTCAAGCCATGGGGCTCAACCGAGGCCGCCTGATCACTTCCCCAGAGGGTACGATCGAGGGTGATGTGGCGCTCCAGTACACAGGCACCCAAAGCAACGGCGGCAAGGCTTGTCTGCAGGCCGACTTCATGGCCACTATAACCAATCGGCACAGGAAAGTGTTCCCGCAAAGTGGTAAGCATTTTTAAGTTAAGCTCACTTGGCTGGCATGGGTAGGCACTCGTTGCATGCAGGAGAACGACTGAGGCTGGATCCACCCGATTCATAGCGGCTAGAATTTCTTCCCAGGTCGACATGCCTGTAGAGAGCATCAACGGCTTACAGGTTGAACGGGTCTTATCGAGCAGGGCATGATCGGTTAAGCAAGCTGAAGCCACTTTATAGCAGGGAGGATTGAATGCCTCGATAAAATCAACCGATGGCTCATCCCAGCAAGAAGCAAACCAATCGATACCGCGCTTATGGCAGTAGGCATCGAGCTCCTCGAAATCTGCAGAACTGAGCTCCAGGCGCTTGCGATACTCAAGGTACGTTAATAAACCCCACGGGGTCTCGCGAGGAATGTCGCGCTGGTCTTCTGGAACACAGAGTTCAGGATCACGCTTTTGAAATTTTACAGCTTGGCAGCCTGCATCGACAGCAACATCAACCAGCTGCTTTGCCAATGCCACTGAGCCATTGTGATTGATACCAATCTCAGCAATGATGTAGCAAGAGCGCCCCTCGCCTACCCAGTGCTGGCCAAGCTTAAGTGTTTGTGACATTAATTAGAAGACTTGGAAAAGCGGGCTTTCATGGAGGAAGCTGCAGGAATGCCTGCCCCAATTTTTTCGAGACGATTGCCCTGGTTTACTCGTTTGCTTTCTTTTTGGCGCTCGCGCATAAGATAGTCTGCAAGTTTTAAGTCTTGCTCTGTGTCGATATCAATCGCCCGACTGGCATCTATAGGATGACAGGCAACCTTGCCAAAGAAACGATGCTTTGCATCAAAAAAGCCCTTGGTTGTCATGATATAAAAGGCGCCGGTCTCTTGGTATTGGTGCTCGCAGGCTTGTCGCATCTGGCGAATGGAGGCGTCATGATTGATGGCCTTGACCTCACCGGGGCGCACTTCTTCCCAGAGAAAACCATGATAAGGCACGGCCGAGAAGAGCGCATCCGCGCCTGTGCGAATGAAGGAGGAAAAGCCTTGATCGATGTCTTCTGAAGTGATGAGAGGTGAGGTACACTGCATAAACACAATGCACTCGGGCCTATAGCCTTCTGCGGTTTCGAGCTGCTCAAGCGCGTGCATTACGGCGGATTCGCTTGAGGCATCATCTCCACTGATCTCCGCAGGGCGCATGATAACATCAGCGCCGGCAACCCGTGCTGCTTGAGCGATTTTTTCGTCATCAGTAGAAACAACAACGCGGCGAATACACATGGCAGCGCGTGCACTCTCCACCGCGTGGGTAATGAGAGGCTTCCCGCCGACAAGGCGGAGATTTTTGTGAGAGACGGACTTAGAGCCTCCGCGGGCTGGGATGATAGCGAGGACTTCCATAGCAGGCAAAATGGGGATTAACTGAACCTAAACTATAGAAAAACGAGTCAAGCATGCCAATAAAAATCGAGAAGAGTGACACACCCTCAACAATAAAAACTCGCTAGCAACTAGTAATGATTAGGGTCTAAAGAGTCCCAGCCTTGGCGTGTAAGACGGTAGAGCTGATGTGACTTGCCACTCCAGAGAACATCGCGCTCGTAGCGGAAGCCTGCACGATCGATCACCTTTTTGGAAGAGGCATTGCCCTCGAGAATGAGAGCGACCAAGCTCGAAATATACAAGACATCAAAGGCAACCTCGATGCTTGCGAGGGCCATTTCTGTTGCGAAGCCGCGGCCCCAATACTCGCGCGATAAGGCGTAGGTGAGCTCGATTTCATTACCGTGCTCGAGAGTAGCCTTGCGCAAACCTCCACGGCCTACAAAATCCATCGAGTGTTTTTCGCGGAAGGCCCACAGGCCAAAACCGTGCTGCTGCCAGTGTTCACAACAGGCCTTGAGGAAACACTGCGTTTCCTCTGGGGTGCGGACACCACCGAGAGTCGCCATGACTTCGGGATTGGAATGTAATAGGCGAAGGTCGCTAAAATCGACCTCTTTCAAAGGGCGGCCCGTAAGGCGGGCTGTTTGTACGCTGTCAACTCCGTCCATGCTAGCAACCATATCAGCTACTATAACATAGTAAATCGAGGCATTTGTATAGTCAAAAATACTGAGCGTGCAAAAAAGTAAGCACTAGCCGCCAACTGCATGCACTATTAAAAAACTTAAAAGCGGCAAACTATATGACATCGGTTTCGGCAATGTCAGGTTTAAGCATAAGCATTTCAAAATCCAATGAAAGTACTTCAATCAAATGAGCCACAGTCCAACCTCGATGATCTTGAGTGAATAAACTAGCTCCATGAGCAATCAAGCAATGCATAACAGATAGATTTTGATGTATAGCAGCTAAATGAAGAGCTGTTCTCCCCATATCATCTTGTACATTGACAAAATGGGGATTGTTTTCTATTAGGACTTCACAGAGACTTTCCGAATCGCCCATCGAAGATAGATGAAGGGCCGTCTGGCCTGCTTCATTGACTGCCATTAAATCTGAACCTCTATTTAATAAAGCCATAGCAGATGTTTGCTTTCCTTTTTTACAGGCAGCCAAAAAAGGCGTATTACCTTGAGTATCTTTAATGCTCAAACTAGCTCCCGCATCAACAAGATACCCAATAGAGTCCACATGACCACTTTCAGCAGCCAAATGAAGCGGGGTTTGACCTTTTTCATTTTTTAGCTTCAAGGAGGATAGCAGTGATGTACTCAAGATAGATTTAATGCAAGTATCACAGCCATTATCAGCAGCAATATGCAAGGGCGTCCACATCCGCTCATCCCCTCGATGACCCACTGCTTTAAGATCGCTACAGGTATTCAATAAATGCTCAACCAAGCTTGCCAAACGCCATTCCACTGAAATATGAAGGGGTGTTGTAGCAGAACCACGGTTATCTGCAATCATCAGCTCCCAATTATCTAAAATTTCAGGAAAATGAGCGACTAACTCCGCGTATTCACTGCGAGTTCTTACAGTATGCTCTAAAAGCCATTCACACTGAACCAAGCGCCGAATGTTTTCATCGGCAATCGAGTAGAGTCTTTGTACGTTTAACGCGTCTCCTCTTTGCAGAAACTTAAGTATCTTCTTATTAAGTATCAACGCATCCCTGCGAAGCTGAAACGCTTGCTTACGCAAGGCCAAAAAATTTTCTAACTTATTGCGCTTCTCTGCACTAAAGTCTACTCCAACACGATCTATATTCGAATAAATTTCAACAAGTTTTTCACGCATCAAATCATCTAGAATGTCAGCAACTAAACTGAAAGCATGAATGAGCGCATCTTCGTCCAGTGCTTCAATTCCTCGAATGTTAAAATCAACAGGCCTCAGTTCATAAGTATCACCGTAAAAAGATGTGTCATAATCTACCCGAGTCACAAAGAGTGTACCATCCTTCTGAGAAAGAGCACCTATATTGCCTAAGTTTTCATCTTCAATACCAAGCCAATTGCGAGCAACCAGCAATAATTTTACACCAACTAAGGTTCCTTTTTGAGCCAGTTCGCCTAGATGATCGACTGAAAATCCCCTTAAAGGAGTAAAGGACTCAAGGAACCTAGAAGCAACTTTATCCGGGTGACCATCCACAAGAGCTATTTTCGCAAAAACCTCATCATTAAGGAGGCTCAGCAATTGACCCGCAACATACTCATGAGACGGCAATGCCTTATGAGATGGCAACTCATCATTTTAAGGAACCTTAACTAACCACTTTTGCCCCAAATCATCAAAGTATATGTTACCGCTATTGATGCCAACTCGCTTTTTATACAGCAAATTTAATTCCTCAAAATCGAGCACCTGTTGCGAAAAAAGCTCAGATACAAAGATCAGCGGTAAAAAAATAATTAAGGATAATTTCAAAGCTTTGATATGATAGTTTTTAGTCTTCATCACATTGATTGATTTTTATGCGCAGAAATGGCTTTCTCTAATAGAATAGCACTCCACCTTTTATACTCTAGTTGCAATAAAGCGTCTTGAAACCATCCTAGCACACGCGCGCAATAAAATGCGTCATCACGTTTATCTGTTGCTCTGTTTGCAAATAAGCGCGCCTCATCAAACAAACCTAAATCATACAAACGCTTCGATTGAATATTATTGATTTCAGCCTCTACGGTGAGACTCAGAAAATAGGCTGCTTTTTCCTTTTGAATGTCCTCGATCTCTTTCCATTTTTCTTTAAGGACTTTAAGCCATTGAAGATACTGTCTTCGGAGCTGAAAGCCTTCATTACTGTAAGCACCTTCTTCACCAAGGGACTCTATGTTCCTTTGAATTTCTATGCACAGGGCTTCGACTTGCTCAATACCTCGGATCTTTTCTTTTCGAACTTGAACCCTAGCCTCAGCAAGGATCCCCCCTGGCCATTCTGCGTATTCGAGCTGCGCGGACCCCTCTACAGCCCACCCAAGCTGACTAGCTAACACAGAAGCTTTCCTTCTAGCCGCTACAGCGCTTTGTGCACTCTCAATCGATTCGCCCAATGCTGTGCATCATAGAATTTCTTAGCAAGAAGCGCTTTCCACTCGGCCAAAGCAGTCTCGTACTCAAATTTTACTTTTAGAAATAAAGAGGGTGAAATATGCTCAATGTAACACGAATATAACTGAACAAGATCTTCGATTTCTTTAACCAAAGATGCTCCAAACTGAATACTCTCTTCTGATAACAAATCATTTTCCTCGATTGTCTCTATGCGTTCTCTCAATTTGCTAATAGACTCGTGTTTGCGAGCAACTTCATTAAAGGCTTCAAAGAGAGAAATTTCCCCAGAGCTAAAGGCATCTGCAATAAGATCAATAGGCGACATGGATACAGGATCTAGGTGAATAAAACTCCAAATTTTACCTAAAAGTGCAAAAACTTGCTCGATGGTCGCTTCTTTTAAATAAGAAGCAGTCCTGTAATCCTGATCGAAACTTTCATGGGAAATGCCACTGCCACCATTGCCATCTGACAGATCCTGCTCCGTATTAGCTAAAACTTCGGATGAAACAACATGAATACTTAAAAAAGCAGCAAGTATGCAAAAAATGCTATTATATTTGTTTTTCATTTATTTATTCGCTGAATACAAGACCTTAGACAGGGTGGAATTTTTAATGTGGACCCTACTGTTTCTAAGGTAGACACGCGTACTGAGTTAAGGTTCCTTCAAGAATCCATTAATAACATAAGTCATTAATAAAAAATAAGTTACAACACAAATACAATAAGCTAAATTATAAATAAATTCAGCTAAACTTCATAATCTCAGCAAAAAAGCAAACTTATTGATGGATCCCAGCATGGCTATCCAAGGCTTGTCCATTTCGGAAATAATCAACCGAACTCTCAAGACCTACTATAAGGGCACTATAGGAGCAAACTGCCCGAGAAATACCGGCTCTCGGAAGATAAAAAACACACTAAAACTCAAAGAAAACATGTAGGTTGTTGATAATGAATTAAATAAGACATCCTTCCATTCAAAAAATATTTGGGAAGGCAACTATAAGCAATCTGAAGAAACTTTTGTAGGTGGCTATTTAAACAGCTTCAGCAACTATCTCTTTGCTTAAGCGCGGGGGTGTGCTTGACTGTGGGCAGCTTTGAGGCGGCTTAAGTCTACATGGGTGTAGATTTGGGTTGTCGAGAGGCTTGCGTGACCAAGAAGCTCTTGGACAATGCGTAGATCTGCGCCTCGACTCAATAGATGAGTTGCAAACGAGTGGCGGAGTTTATGAGGCGTCATGTCCATGGGAAGCTCTGACTCGGCGAGGTAGGTCTTCAGTAATTTTTGAACCGTGCGCGCTGTTAAAGGCTTGCCGGCGTCGGAGACAATCACCGGACTCTCAAGACCTGCTTCGGGAGCAAACTGCTCGCGGAAGGCATCCATGCACTGGAGGGCCACGGGCCCTAGCGGGCAAAGACGCTCCTTCTTGCCCTTCCCTAGGATGCGAGCAATGCCGCTTGTGCGATCAACCTGAGCGTAAGTAAGGCCAACAAGCTCACTCACTCGAAGGCCGCCGCCGTAAAAGATTTCTAAAATTAAGCGGTCCCGCCAAGCGACAAAAGGGCTAACCCTATTGTCTTTGAGTAAACGCATGGGAGACTCGAGCAGGGACGTCATCTGCTTTTCGGTTAAAAACTTGGGCAAAGGCTTTTGGAGTTTGGGCAAGGAAAGACCTGTGGATGGATTGCTCGACAACGTGCCCTCGCGGATGGCGTACTTAAAAAAAGTGCGCAGCGCTGAGATGTAGCCGTGTAAAGTCCTTCGGGAACGGAGGCGCTGCTGCTCGATAACAAAGTTGCGAAGATCGCGCTGCGTGATAGCACCTAAAGCTCGCGTGCCGAGCCAAGCAAAGAAAACATCGAGAGCATGACGGTAATTGCGTACGGTGTAGGCCGAAAGCCGCCGCTCAAGGGCCAGGTGGCTTAAAAAGCGCTCGGCCTCGGAAGGCAAAGTCGATAGTGGCCTCTCTTCACTCATAGGATGGCCTCTACGATGAGACTATTGGGCCCAAAGGACAACGTTTTTCTATTTCCAGGACCCTGGCTTTCTGCTAACAGAGAGGCATGCGTTGTATTGTCATTGGGGGTGGGGCTGCGGGGTTTTTTGGAGCGATCCAGTGCAAAACGGAAAATCCGGATGGAGAGGTCATCCTCTTAGAGAAGAGCCAAAAAACACTCGCTAAGGTGAGGATCTCCGGCGGGGGGCGTTGCAACGTCACCCATGCTTGCTTTGAGCCAAAAAAGCTCGCCGAACACTACCCGCGTGGTAGCAAAGAGTTGATTGGGCCCTTTCACGAATGGCAGCCCAAGGACATGATTGCGTGGTTTCAGGAGCGTGGCGTCACGCTCAAACGCGAAGCCGACGGACGGATGTTCCCGGTAACGGACAACTCCGAAACCATTGCCTCCTGCTTGGAAGAGACCGTTCGCAAACTCGGCATTGAGCTCAAAACAGGCACTGGGGTCAAAGGAGTCACCAAAACAGAGAATCACTTTGAGCTCAAACTTAGCACAGGAGAGACGCTTCGTTGCGACCGGCTCCTCATTGCAACAGGGGGCAATCAAGCCTTTGGCGGTCATGCTATGGCAGCTAGTCTTGGGCATACAATACAAGAACTCGTGCCCTCGCTTTTTACCTTTCACATCAAGGATCCGAGAATTGAGGGATTGCAGGGGATCAGCGTCCCCAAGGCGCGCGTATGGGTGCCCGAGGCAAAACTCGAAAGCGAAGGGCCCCTCCTCATCACACACTGGGGCATGAGCGGACCGGCAATCCTTAAGCTCTCGGCCTGGGGAGCTCGCAAGCTACATGCACTCGACTACACTTTTGAACTCAAGGTCAACTGGCTTGGCGAAGGCACAACACAAAAAGTCCTCGAAACACTCCAGCAAAACAAGCAGGCCCAAGCACGCAAGCAGCTGAGCTCTACCCTACTCTTTAATCTTCCCCAGCGCCTCTGGGACCGATTGCTCTTCGCGGCAAACATCCCCGAGAAATTAAAATGGGCCGATATCTCCAAAAAGCAATTGCAAGCTCTGGCAAGCGAACTGTGCGAGGGCAGCTACCCTGTAAAAGGAAAGAGCCTATTTAAGGAAGAATTTGTAACGTGCGGCGGGGTTGCGCTCAAAGAAGTGAACTTTAAAACGATGGAGAGCAAGTGCTGTCCTGGGCTCTTTTTTGCGGGCGAAGTGCTCGATATCGATGGCATCACGGGGGGCTTTAACTTCCAGGCTGCCTGGACAACCGCTACACTAGCGGGACGCGCTATAGCCGCTGGATGAGGCTTGAAAGATAACCCAAAATAACGCACTATGGAGGGCAACCTACAACTCTCCCCTCTTTTGACTTATGAGCACAAGCACAGCTATTACGATTGCCCGCGGCGATGGCATTGGACCGGAAATCATGGAGGCAACCCTCCGCATCTTATCCGCTGCCAAGGCACGCATCACCACCGAAGAAATTGAAATCGGCGAAAAGGTCTACAACCGAGGTGTAGCCGGCGGCATTGAACCCTCGGCGTGGGAGTCCCTCCGCAGAACGCAAGTCTTCCTCAAGGCGCCCATCACCACACCTCAAGGTGGTGGTTTTAAAAGCCTCAATGTCACCGTGCGCAAGACACTGGGCCTATACGCTAATGTACGCCCTTGCGTAAGCTATGCCCCCTTTGTTCACACCCTGCACCCAAAGATGGATGTCGTCGTTGTGCGTGAAAACGAAGAGGATACCTATGCCGGCATAGAACACCAACAGACCGATGAAGTCACCCAGTGCCTTAAGCTCATTTCGCAGCCTGGCTCTGAGCGTATCGTCCGCTATGCCTTTGAGTATGCGCGGCTCAACAAGCGCAAGAAAGTCACCTGCCTTGTCAAAGACAACATCATGAAAATCACCGATGGGCTTTTTGCAAAAGTCTTTTTTGAAATTGCCAAAGAATACCCTGACATTGAGCACGAGCGGATCATCATCGACATCGGCATGGCAAAGGTTGCCGACCATCCGGAGATGTTTGACGTTATCGTGACACCCAATCTTTACGGCGATATACTATCGGATGTGACAGCGCAGATCGCGGGCTCAGTCGGCCTTGCAGGCTCAGCCAATGTGGGTGACACTTGCGCGATGTTTGAGGCCATTCATGGTTCAGCACCGGCTCTTGCAGGGCAAGACAAAGCGAACCCATCGGCGCTCATCATGGGGGCTGTGATGATGCTCGTCCACATCGGACAAGGCGACGTTGCCGAAAATATTCACAATGCACTCCTGTGCACGCTCGAAGATGGCATCCACACCAAGGATATCTTTAGTGAGACGCAGAGCAAACGCGCAGTCGGCACGCAGGCCTTTGCCGATGCGCTTATCGAACGGCTTGGCAAAAAACCAAAGCAGCTAAAACCGGTACAATATGCCCATGGAGACAGCGCACGCATGCAGCTTTCTAAGCCTAAGGCAAAACCACCGGCTAAAAAAGAACTCGTCGGCGTGGATGTCTTTCTCCACTGGCGCGAGAGTGACCGAAACCCCGAGGTGCTTGGAAAGCAAGTCGAAAGCCTTGCACCAGCGTCCATGGAGCTTTCTATGCTCACCAATCGTGGCGTGCGCGTTTACCCAGGCGGACTCCCCGAAACCTATTGCTCGGATCATTGGCGCTGCCGTTTTCTGGCTAAAGATAAGGTAATTGCCCACAACGATGTAGTCGAACTCCTCGGGAACTTTGCTCAAGCTAACTTAGACTTTATTAAAACAGAGCATCTATGCACCTTTAACGGGGAGCGTGCTTATGCCCTTGGACAAGGCGAATGAATCTAAAGCTAGTTTAAAAAACTGGATACCCCTAGGTTTGCTCATGCTCGGCCTCGGGGCGTTTTTCTACTTTGACCTTGGACGGTACTTGAGTTTTGAGGCACTGCGTGAACATCGAGACAGCTTACTTAACTGGAAAGAAGCGCACCTAGCAGCGGCCATCTTGAGCTTCATGGGGCTGTATATCATTGCGATTACCTTCTCCGTCCCGGGGGCTGTCTTCATCACGCTGCTTGGTGGCTTTCTCTTTGGTCCAATTCTAGGGACGCTGCTTGTTGTGGTGAGTGCAACGCTGGGGGCTTGCATCATCTTTCTTGTCGTAAAAACATCTTTAGGCTCTTTCCTCAAAACAAAAACAACGGCGTGGTTTGACAAAATGCAAGCGGGGTTCGAGCAAAATAGCTTCAACTACCTGCTGTCGATTCGCCTAGTGCCCCTCTTTCCTTTCTGGGCAGTCAACATTATTCCAGCCCTCCTCAACATGCCGTTACGCACTTATGCACTGGCAACGTTTCTTGGAATTATCCCGGGGAGCTTCGTCTATGTGCTCGTTGGCAACGGGCTTGGCGCTGTTCTTGACAAGAACGAAACGCCAAACCTAAGTGTGCTCTTTGAACCGACTGTACTCATCCCCATCCTATGCCTTGCAGGACTTTCGCTGCTACCCATCCTCTATAAACGCTATAAAAAAGCCCATGATTGAAGCCTTTCTCCGCCCCGCCTATCAGAAAATCTTAGTCAGCCCCATCGCAGTGAAAATCGAGCAGAAGACGCAGTGCTCACCGCAGCTCATCACGCTTTTCAGTTGTGTTGTTGGTTGTAGCTTCTCTCTTCTTATGTGGGCAGGAACCCCCTTGCTTGCCTGTGTACTGCTGCTCTTTTCTGGGTATCTCGATACACTCGATGGAACGCTAGCACGACTCAAGCACACAAATACGCCACAAGGAGCCGTAATGGACATTACAGCAGATAGGCTCGTGGAATTTTCCGTCATCCTTGGGTTGCTTCTTGTTAATCCTGTATCTAGGGCAATCCCCGCGCTGTGGATGCTCGGAAGTGTGCTGCTCTGCGTAACAACGTTTCTTGTCATTGGTATTTTCTCTGAAAACAGTGGAGAAAAAAGCTTCCACTACAGTACTGGCATCATGGAGCGAGCAGAGGCTTTTTGCTTTTTTATTCTGATGGCACTCTTACCCAAGTATTTCAACCCGCTAGCGTGGACCTTCACTGGGCTTGTCTTCTTAACAGCAGCAATACGTACCTGGCAATTTCACCAATCCATCCATGAAAACAATTCGAACTGATCTATGTGTCATTGGCGCTGGTTCCGGCGGGTTAAGCGTCGCTGCAGGGGCTGCGCAAATGGGCGTCTCCGTCGTCCTTCTAGAGTCTCATAAAATGGGAGGAGACTGTCTCAATTACGGATGTGTTCCATCCAAAACACTCATTGCAGCAGCGCGCAGGGCCCATGCATTCAGAACATCGAAAGCATTTGGTATAGAGCCTAGCGAACCTCAAATTGACTATGCGGAAGTTCAACGCAGCGTGCAAGCTGTCATCCAGAGCATCGCTCCCCATGATTCTGTCGAACGCTTTGAAAGCATGGGTGTGCGCGTCATCCTTGAAAAAGGTGTGTTTACAAGCCCAAACAGTGTGCAAGCGGGAGAGACGCTGATCGAGGCAAGGAAATTTGTCATCGCAACAGGCTCGCACCCCATTATCCCAAAAATTCCAGGCATCGCTCACGTGCCTTACTTAACGAACCTTACCTTGTTTGATTTAAAAGAACTGCCAGAGCATCTTATCGTGCTTGGCGGCGGGCCCATCGGGTGCGAAATGGCACAAAGCTTTCGCAGACTTGGCTCAAAAGTAACGCTGCTGCAACGAAGTAACATCCTCAGCAAAGAAGACCATGATGCCGCTGATTGCGTACGCGAACAATTCCAAAAAGAGGGCATCTGCTTGCATGAAGATGCTGAAATATATGAAATTCAATCGCATCGGAACCACATAGGAGTTCGCCTTAAGAGCCAAGGACAAGAAGAACTGCTCAGCGGGTCTCACTTGCTCGTATCCAGTGGGCAAAAAGCCTGTGTCGATGGACTTGGACTCGACGCTGCGGGCATCCAACATAACGACCGAGGTATCCATGTTGATACAGGCTTACGAACGAGCAACAAGCGCGTCTATGCGATTGGGGACGTCATCGGAGGGCCGCAGTTTACCCACGCAGCAAACTATCATGCAGGCATCGTTTTGCGCAATAGCCTCTTTCACTTACGGACGAAAACGAACTATCAAGCACTACCACGCGTCACCTATACAGACCCAGAACTCGCGCATGTTGGCTACGCTGAGTGGGAGCTTAAACAAAAAAATATTCGCTACAAAGCTCTGCGCACAGACTTTGCTGACAATGATCGTGCTCAGACAGAACACTGCACAGAGGGATTTACCAAAGTGCTGGTATCCGCTAAGGGCACTGTTTTAGGAGCTACCATTGTGGGCCCACATGCCGGCGAACTGATCACGCCTTGGACACTAAGCATTAAGCAGAAGCTCAAGATAGGTGCTCTTGCCGACAGCATCATCCCCTACCCTACGCTCAATGAAATCAGCAAGCGCGTCGCAGGACAATACTACACACCAAAGCTAGCATCGCGAGTGACACAGGGAATCGTCAACCTCCTCAAGCGTTTTTAAAGCAACATTGAATTAATCGGCAGCAAGAAAATCGACACCTTCGGCAAGCTCTTGCTTTAGGCGTAAAATCTCGTCTACGTCAGAGGGTACTGTAGCAATCGCCTCTTCCATGATTGTTAGGCCTGCACGAACTTTTTGCATACTATCTTGGTGGAGTGTCTTCATGCCATAAGCCATGGCAATTTTCTTGATGCGAGCTGTCTCAAAACCTGCATTAATGGCCTTAACAATGCTTTCATTGGTACGCATCAGCTCATGAATACCCACACGCCCCTTGTACCCCTGGCTATTACACGCTATGCACCCAGACTTTTTAGCACGATAAATAGGCCCTGTCCACTCAATGGCTTGTTTTAAGATATCCGACTCGCGTGTTTCTGGGTTGTAAGACTGACGGCAATTTTTGCATACGCGCCGCATCAAACGCTGAGCACACACGAGAATTAATGAGGCAGAAATCATAAAAGGCTCAATGCCCATTTCCGTTAAGCGGGCGATAGCACTCGGAGCATCATTTGTGTGCAAAGTACTAAAAAGCAAGTGCCCTGTAAGCGCAGCTTCGACGGCGATACTCGCCGTCTCAACGTCACGAATTTCGCCGACGAGAATGACATCAGGATCTTGGCGAAGGAATGCCCGCAGCGCGCTTGCAAATGTAAGGCCAATTTTCCGGTGCATCTGCATCTGGCAGAGGCCTGGGAGGGTATACTCGATAGGATCTTCGGCGGTACGGATGCAAACATCAGGGCGGTTAATTTCGTTTAAAGCGGAGTACAGTGTCATCGATTTACCCGACCCTGTAGGCCCGCAGTGGAGAATCATGCCGTAGGGGCGTGTAATAACGTCTCGATAAAGGTCGAGATTGGCAGGCTCAAAGCCAAGAGCTGGGAGTGGCAATGTGCTTTTGGTCTTGTCTAGAATACGCATGACAAGGCCTTCCCCGTGATTCAACGGTGCTGTAGAGACACGCAAGTCGATATTGATATTTCTCTTTGTAAATTGTTTGAATACGATGCGACCATCCTGAGGAAGCCTACGCTCGGCAATGTCAAGATTTGACATGATCTTGTAGCGAGCTACAAGGGCATTGGATACTTTAGCGGGAAGAGAAAGCTTTTCTTGGCAAAGACCATCAACCCGCACCCGGACTCGACACTCTTTCTCCATAGGTTCAATATGGATATCACTCCCCCCGGAGTAAAAGGCATCTTCAATAATGCGCGTCGCCAAACGAATGATGGGTGCCGAGTCCTCACTTTCAATGTCTTCGCTTTCGATAATTTCTTGCTCAAGCCCATACTCAATATCGAGCTCTTCGACGACTTCTTTGTACTCTTCTTCATCAATGAAGTTTTGAGCATCTGACTCTAAGTAACGTTGGATATCATCCTCAAAAGCAAGGGCCTTTATGACTTTCTTATCTGATACTTCAGCGACTTCGTTTTCTATGTGAGAGAAAGGGTCGTCTACGGCGATAACCAAACACTCCCCTACGAGGCTAATCGGCAATATTTTAGTTTTTTGACAAAACTCCCGACTGACGTGCTTAAATAAAGACTCATCAAACCTATACCCTTCAGCGTTAAAAGGGCTTAGGCCAAAAACTTTGGCAGTACCCACAAGAATCTGGAACCGAGTAATTCCAAAGTCTTCCATTAAAAGTGTATTGAGGTCTTTGCCCGTGAGAGACTTTTCTCCTGAGGAAATGGTTTTTGCTTCCTCTTTGCTCAACCAACCGTACTGACTAATATGCGCGATAATGTCGTTTTGTATGCGTGCTAGGGCCATAAAGGGGTAAATTTAAGAGAGATTATAGGGATAAGCAGAATATAACTAATGACCAATTTCAAGCAACTCAGGGTAGATAAGGCCTAAATTATCAAGACGACTCTCATTGGGAATGTGCTTTTCGTCAACACCGAGCTCCCTTAAGGCTTCTTGTAAAGAAACCCGCCTAGAGAGCATAACATCATTAATGATGCCGTACTGGTAGCGCTTTAAAGCTTCTTTTAGTGAAGAACCACCATAAGGCGACGTCTTAGGAATGCCCTCTTTTGCCCATTTCTCGAGAGTGAGCATAAGCTCATCGTAATTATTGGGCCACGTGTAATTAAAGAGAAAGCCTGCAGCCTCTTCCGTCCACTCAATCGAAGTACCTCGACCTTCAAAAAAGGCATTTGCATAGGAGGCAATATCAGGAATGCGCTCTGCAAGGCGGGGTAAAAAGACTTGGTTTTTTTTGAAAGTTTCCATCATCACTGGAGGAATGATCGCCCGATGCTCTGCAAGGTAGTCTGCAGTCATCCAGTAGATAAAAACAGCATGGCCTAGATCATGAGTACGCTCTTGAAGAAAGTTTTGGATAAAGAGTAGATCTTCTTCAGAACAAGACTCAAAACCGCGAACAGCGATGGCTGGCGTTGGCTCACCCTTTTCTAGGTACTCAATGATTGCTTGTTGTGTTGAGGGCTTGTCGAGCTCTGCCACTTGAATGGCAAGGTATTGCTCTGGGAATTTATTTCCCTGTTGGAGGCAAAACTCTTTCATGACCAGGTCTACCTCGACGCCACTATAGGTCTCGATAAAAATATTCCCCGAATAGACAGCAAGATCAAGGAGGTTTTTAAAGAAGCAGCGTGAGCCATAGCATGAACCTGCGATGTAATTGCAAGGGCGGCTCACGCAGATATTTGCGATATCCAGACTGCAGACACCCATAGGAGCATCACTAGGCATGGGCAGTGCATAGCACTTAACCTTCTCAATGAGATCATCACTCTTAAAGGGTTTTTTAAGGACGCAGTTTACGTGTTGGTTTGCAGCATCCACGAGCTCTGGCATACCCATAACGCCAGAAACAAGAATAAAGGGAATATCGGGGTCTACCTTGCGAGCTTCTTGAAAAAACTCTAACCCATTAACCTCTGGCATTTGATAGTCAGAAATAATGAGGTCGTATCTTCTGTTTTGAATGAGGCGCATTGCCTCTTTAGGATTTGTGGTGACATCAGCACAAAAGCGATAGCTCTCCAAAAAAGCGCGTATGAGCTCGGCCTGGTCCTCCTCATCATCAAGAACCAGAATGCCGTTAATTTTATTTGAATAATTGCGCGCTTTGCACTCGGACAGCAAGGCATTCATAAGGTAATGGGTACTTCACCTTATTATGACAAGCAAACGGCTTCATTCAAGCGTTTTTATTAATTATTGCTCAAAGATTTGCAAAAAATAGCCATTAAGGCTGAAGACACTCGACAAGGCGCTTGGTGTCTGCACCAAGATCCCAAACCCATAGAAGGAAATCTGCCGGATGAACATCGTGATCTTTGAAAAACTTCCGATCTCGCCCACAATTGAACATAAGGTCCGGGTCTAGCTCACCGCGAAGCTTGGCTAAGGCCTTATGGGTAATACGGGGAAGCCAGTCAACCCCGTCAATAGTGTCTTCTCCACTGGGGATATCGCTAGCAGAAATAACCTGTTGTGAAGGCATGCCTTGCTGTTCCCTCAAAAAATACCCACGCCGCACGTGTTGAATGAGTGCCATAGTGGTAAAATCCGGCTCACCCACTTCGACGTAGTCTTCAGCAAAGTCGTACATTTCGTGGGGCAACATGCCAATCGATTGAAGGAATGAAGTCTCATCAGCGCTAAAATAGGCAGCTAAATCTTGCTCTTCAGCTTTGCAAAGAGTCACCGCGTGCTTCCATAAATGCCGAAGCTGTTCTTGGTAGTTGTAGTGCTTCATGATCGTCTCCTTGGCTTGCGCTTTTCACGGGGTTTTGAAGAAGCTCGCCTTCGAGGCTTCTTCAAGCGTTTAGGTGTTGACTCAAACTCATGCAATTGAAAGTCCATCTGGCGCTTAAAGCGATTGACGCTAATGACAACAACGTCAAGCTCATCCCCTACGCAAAACTTCCTTCGGGTGCGACGCCCAACAAGGCAAGACTCTCTGGCGAAGTAAAGGTCATCAGACAGGGTTGACAAGTGAATAAAACCAAAGGCAAGTGAGTCTTTGAGCTCGATAAACATGCCGTGGCTTCGAATCTCTAGAATGACGGCTTTAAGAGGTGTTTTCTTGGGCTTATCAAGCTCGCGTTCAAAAAATTCAAGAAGTTTGATTTTCACGGATTCACGTTCAGCCTCTGTACTGTTGCGCTCGGTATGGCTCAAATGCTCTGACATACTGATGAGCTTTGCCTTCAAGTACATTTCATGAGACTTCGGCGCTGTTTCGTTACCGGACTTTACAAGATAAGCATCAAAGATTCGGTGGACTATAAGGTCACTATAGCGACGAATAGGTGATGTAAAGTGAGCGTAAAAAGTCTTATGCAGGCCATAATGACCGTCTGCCTCGGCACGGTAACAGGCCTGCTTTAGGCTACGCAAGAACTCAATTTTCAAGGTGTAACCCTGCGGATGTGTCTTAAGCTTAGTAAGCAGTTTAGTCACCTCGCTTTGGTTGCTGAGATCACCCGTCTGGATCCCAAAACCAACGAGAAGGTCCCGAAGGTCGTTGAGTTTTTCTTGTTCAGGCTTGTCATGAACCCGCGAAATGTATGCAAAACCTGCACCGTGCAAAGCTTTAGCGACACACTCGTTAGCCAGTAGCATGAACTCCTCAATCAATTGGTGACTTTCGTCATAAGGGTTATTCTCAATGCGGTCAGCATAGCCTTCTTTATCGAGGTAAATCTTCACCTCGGGCATATCCAGATCAAGACTTCCGGCCTGCATGCGCTGAGCGCGAAGACGCTTGGCAATATTCCAAAAAGCACAAACAGCCTTTTGGTAGAGCTTTAATTCTTTGTCTGAAACTTCTTCCAATGAACGACCTGCATGCCCCGTTTGATGACCCATGGGGCCAGACACCTTGCGAACTTTTTTAAGATCTTCCTCTGTTAAGAGAGCATAGGCCTGTTTATAAGAAAAACGCTTATTGCTACAAATGACCGTATTTGCGAAATCTACCGATTCGAGCTTCCCTGCCTTGGAGAAAGTGACAAAAACTGTTTTCGTCAAGCGGTCTTCCCCCTCGAGCAAACTACAAATACCGCTAGACAGAGCGTGTGGCAACATCGGAATAACGGTGCCAACGAGGTAAGTGGAATTGCCCCTGCGCTCTGCCTCTTTATCGAGTTGAGAGCCTGGCCTAACGTAAGCGCTAACATCAGCAATATGAATGCCGATGCGTACGCGACCGTCTTTCAGTGTCTCTAATGAGAGAGCATCATCGAAATCTTTAGCGTCATCAGGGTCAATAGTCAGGGTGAGCAAGTCTTTACAATCTAAGCGCCCAGCACAATGGGCCTTTGAGACTTTAGCTGGCATTTCCTTAGCTTCCTTGGTTACAGATTCGGGAAACTCAGGGTCGAGATTGTAGCGGTGCAAAACGCCTAAATACTCTGCCATGGGGGTATGCGACTCACCCAGGACAGCCTCGATCTCCCCTACGGGACTTAAATGCCGCTGCTCCCACTCTTCCAGGCGGACAACAACCTTGTTGCCCTTTTTGGGTGTAACACCCGACTTAAGAGGCGTCGGAGGAGGGACTAAAACGTCATGAAAAAAACGTGGATCGTCGGGAATAACGTAGTAAAAGTCTCGGCGGCGATCTAGCGTGCCGACGATAGTCTCTCGCCCGCGTTTGAGAACGCGGAGCACACGCGCATAGGTGAACTCTTCGCTTGTCCAGTCCCTCCGGCGTTGACGACGCCATTTCGGCTTAATCCGAACAAGAACCTGATCTCCGTGAAGTGCCGTGCTTGTATCTTCAGCCAAAACATGCAGCGCCTCTTGGTACTTGGAACTTTCCTTGACATCGGGAATGACTTTTGCAGATCCACTCTGACGAAATAAAATAGTGCCACTCGTGAGATCCGCATCTGAAGGAAGGCAGTATTTGTCTTTCTTGACGCGAGCAACCCGTCCTTCTGCAACGAGTGCTTTACAAAGTTTTTTTAACTTAAGCTCCTCCTTACGATCAAGATTGAGTGCGGATGCAAGCTCCTTGAGCCCCTGAGGCACATAGTTTTCCTCATGCATCAAGCGAAGCAGGCGTTCAGATAAATTCATAAGATAAGGAGTGTTATAGGAAAATCAGCAGGGAATGTCAGCGAGAAAAGCGCTTTTTAAATGAATTTAAAATTTAATTAAAAAAGAAGCTGCTGGCTCTGAGCCCCATCGACATCTTCAAAGAAAGCTTGGTAGCGCTTCACCCACGCGTCTATCTTCTTTGCATAATAGAGCGCATCATAAGGGAGTGTCTTCGGGTTGTAAGCATTGACAGGACAAGCGCGCTTCCAGTCTGGATCTCGTGGCTTTTCGCCTGGAGTGATGAAGTAACTGACACGATCTCCCATTCGAGGCATAGGAATCATCCGAAGGGCAACTTCGAGTGATGCACGCCGAGGCTTTCCATCAAGCTCAACGGCCTTTGCGTAAGCATTTGGATTTTGGCTTAAAAACTCACTTTTGCTTAATTTTTCGATTTCCATTGTCCCGTTTTGGAGGCGCTTATGAAAATCATCAGCCAGCATGCGAGGAGTTTTATCTGAAATGCCGAGCATGTAGTAAAGCAGGCAGTCTGTTAGCTCTTTTAGATAAGGCTCCATCCCACGAGAACGTAGGCCTGAACCACGGATAATGACGCGCTCACCATCATACAGGGCGTAATTCTTGGACTTATAGCAGAACATCGAGGGATAGAGGCCATCGCACTCAAGCTCAATCCCTTCTGGCAAAGAATGCGAAATTTTACCAAGCAAAGCCTCAGGTTTGTTAAAATAACTATCAGATGCGATATAAAGCCCATCTGTATCTGCCTCTAGCACCACACAGCCTGCCTCTTGGAAAAGCTCGATAAGCTTTTGAATGAGTGCTCTACCCTGCGAAGTAACTTCTGCGGCAAGATCACCGTCAGAGAAGCGTCCTCCTCCAAAGCCAAGGTAGCCATAAAAGGAGTTAATGATAATTTTAAAAGCAGCCTGCCGGGCATCATGCTCGGCCTTGAGATTAGCATCATCAGTCTCACGAGCTAGCTGCTTGTACTTTAAGCGGTAACTCCGAAGCTCTTTAAGTATAGGAATGAAGACACCGAGCGTATCGTTCTTAGGGACACGCCCAATATTGAGCAAAAGGCTTGGATATAGTGACGTGACATCGAAATGAAGAACGTTTTTGTAGACACCTTTTTCAAAGCTCTTGGTATAACCTCCTTCAAAAGGAGCTATGCCCTCTGGAATAGGAAGACTCTCTCTCGCATGAAAGTACTTATCAAGGAAGAGTAAATCAATCTTGCTAGCCGTTCCGCGCAGTAAGATCTCCTGGAAAGTCATGGGAAAACTCGCAGTTTGAGCGAAATATGTCGGCAATAAGAGGCTCGCTATGCCCTCAGTCTCTCGAAGATCATCTTTAAGGTAGGCCAAAAATGTGTCCCTATCTTCATTAAATAAAGTTTCTATCTCTCCACCATCAATATATGTGCGTGTCTTAGCATTACTCACACCAAAGTAAAGTGCAACATCCTTGAGCCCATAAGAAGGCATATCGCGACGGGTAAGATCATAAAGCTGTACGAGCAGATACGTATCGACAACGGTTCGCCCGGGGATATCGCAGCGAGGAAAGTCTACCCAGCGCTCGGCAATGCGAATACGGCTATTTCGAAAATGAGCCTCTTGGCCAAAACGCCCCCAAGCACACGGGACACCGAGCTTCTTTGCGCGAATGCGAAGGTAGTCGAGATCGAATTTAAAGATATTGTGCCCTTCAATCGTATCTGGATCTTCTTGAAGGAGGAGCGCATTAAAGCGCTCAAGAAGAGCTCGTTCACCCTGATTACTAAATTCATTCAAAACAAGGCAATGTGATACACATCTAGACCTGAATCCGATAGAAAGGACCCGGTCTTTCGCACGCTTGGGGTTACTGAAGCCACCCGGGACAGAGCAAGCGGTCTCAATATCGCACTGGGCACGACGCACATCAGAAAAATGTAACCCATCAAAAAGACGGAGATTATTCTGAAGTAAGTACTGATGCTCTAAAATGCGAATGGATTCGTGAAAAACGCCTGATTCTTTATTTTTCAAGAAAGTCTGGCCCTCTTCTAGGGTATTAAAAAAGATCAGATGCTTAAGAGGCGCACCACCCTTCAGCTTTTTAGAACCTGGGGCAGACTCACTCGTCCAAGCAAAAAACTTTAAGGCCTCCTGCGAAATGTGACATTGCCCCTTATGATAATAGGCAGAATGAACCACGCCCTCTGGAGAAACCCAAAGTCCATGCAAAATACCCTGATTATCATTAATTTTCATTATCGATCTAACTTTAGACAATCATAGCAAACGCCCCAAAACAATCCAAATCCTCGGTTGAACCCGAAGAAACACCTCTATAAAGTACCCTCTTTTAAAAGCCCTCTCCCTACTATACGACTTAAGATGGTTATGCACTCAGGTATGCACGGCTTTGAAACCTATTTAAAACATCTCGATGAATTCATTAAAATTGTCATTAAGCCTATCCTAAAAAACAAGCAGCTCGCACTAGTTGGCTACTCACTTGAGGGACATATCGTATTGCGTTACCTAGAAAAACACCCTGGAGAAACCACCGGAGCCTTCTTAATCCCCCCTATGATTGGTATCAACGTCGATATCTTAAGCACTCTTGCTGTTCACCTACTCTATTATTTAGGGTTTCATGAAAATTTCGTAATCGATACCGATGAGACCGTCGAACTGCTTAAATCTCAATTCTTAGGCAATCCCTACACTAGCAACCCATTTCAATACAAAAGACTCAGGGGAATCATGGGACATTCCACAGACCATGCTATTGGCGAGGTATTGCCATCTGGACCCGGTGAATTTGAATCAGCACTCTGCTGAAGAAGGATCGAGGCCTCAGGAAGATATCCACGAAAAGTTGCCCACCAAGGCAAAATACTAAAACATAGCAAACAGAAACAATGATTCATTCACAAAACTGAATCATCCTCCCCTAGATAGGCACTTAAGTTAGTCACAAAGATTTATGCTCAAAAGAAAGCTCTTCTTTTACAGACCCACCCAAATGCTTTGCTTTAGAACAATAAGCCTCAGTAAGCACACGCAAGAACTGACTAACCTGCCAATTATTCTGAAGTTTCGCATAATCAAGCGGGCTATAGCCTAAGCTGTCGTCAAGACAATAATCAGCCCCTATGCGAACCAAGAAACTTACAGCCATTGCATTTCCAGACAAAGCAGCCCAATGAAGCAAACTGCGACGCGAAGCATCATGAACAAAGGCTAAAACAGGAAATGCTTTAATAAGCCTTTCCAAACAACGCAGGTGTGCATTAGAAATTATCAATTCATAAGCTAACGCATACAGATCTTCGTAAGCAAAAGAATCATCTATCAAAGCTGCAATCCAAGCACATTTCTGTTTGCGATAGTTTTCGTATAAGTCCTCCTTAAGGAGGTTCAAAGGAGTCCAAATATAAAGACCTTGACCTAAAGCATTTCTAACCTTTGAGACTAAAGGATCTTCTTGATTCTTGATCTCAGTTAAAGCTTTTTCAACAGTACTTTTACTCTTCCCTAAGGCCAAAGATAGCAACGATGAGCTTGAAGAGAATTGAGCCCAATCCATATACTCATAAAAAGCCGTCGAATAAAAAACCCATGAGCTAATAGGCTGATCGGCAATCATCGCTTGTAGAAAAAATTCTATATAATCAGACTCTTCCGAAGAATGGTCTGGAAAATCTAAAGAAAGCAACGCCCGTTTAAGAGGAATGGCAAAAGAAGCATACAATTGCTCACAATCGGGAATGGTATTTTTGAAAGATTTCGGAACGTCGACATCGCCCATACAAGCCTTATTCATGAGCTCAAAAAGTAGGCCCCTATGTCGATTAAATAACAAACGTGAAGAACTCAGCTGATCATCTCCAAAACAAACAAAAGTTTGAAAAAAAAAGAACTTTATTAAAAGAAAACAAATCAAATAATATCGCATGGGCTAAAGCAAATATTTTGTCCATCAAAGTTATGCATAAAAATTTGTCAATGTAGAGCTTTTAATATAGACCTCTATTTAAGCGAAAGTCCCCAAAGAACATAAGGGCCTTTAATCAAACAATTTACAACCATCAAAAAGGGAAGTTTGTTAGTTAAAATAACAACGAACGGGCAGTCATAAGCAAAATAAGTGCTAGTTACTTGCTCACTCACAAGACTTAAAGCATCTAGCTAGAATTTATTGAAATAAGCACTCAAACCATGGAACTTCATGCTTGAGAAGAACACCCAGCCCCATTAAGATCTTTATGTAGATTTCTTTTGCAAATGAATGCCCCCAGCGCCTCGCCTCCATCCATTGACGAAGGTCCGTTCTCACATGAACAGATCCATAAGGCTATTGAAAAGACACCCCAACTAGCCTCGCTAAGAAGCATTAACGATGCTCTCAGCGAGCTCTTACACGCAGAACAAGGTATCAGTTCTCAGATTGCAGAAATCATTCGGAGAGACCCTTCTCTCACCTCGCGCTTGCTCAAATTGGTTAATTCGGTCTTTTTTGGCCTTAATCAAAAAGTTAACAATATTGAAGAGGCTGTTGTTTATCTTGGTCTTAAACAAATACGCGAGCTTGCTTTGGCAACACCTGTTATCGAAGACATGCAATCACTTTCGGGAATCCTCACAGAAAATGATTGTCGTGAAATATGGAGACACAGCATCGGCTGTGCTGTGTTAACAAGAGAGATTTTGGCCATCGCAAATGTAACGTACAATGATGATACAGATTACATCATGGGCCTTGTCCACAATATTGGAAAAATAGTAATAGCCTCTGCCTTTCCTCAGGTCTTTAAAAATATTATCTATCTTGAAGGAAATTCTACGATAGACATTTGTATCCAAGAAGAAGCACTACTTGGCTCGGACCATGCTGCTGTGGGCGCGTACTACCTTGGGAAACATGAACTATCTGAAGAGATTGTACAAGCAACCCGCTATCACAATATTCCAGAAGAAGCGGAAGACTTTACAAAATCTGCAGCCGCTATTCAACTTTCAGACGCCATGGTTCGATCCATGGAAGTTCCTGGAATTGAACGTGTGCCTGCCCCAAACAAAGAAGACTGGATTAAGCTATCAGGGTGGACTATTCTCTTTGGTGAAAACGAAGAGGAATATCCACTCATTATTGCATCTTTACGCAATGCACTGATGCGACTTCCCTACATTCTGAGGGGGATGATATAAAAACTAAAATTCGAGCTTTAAGCTTTTTGAAAAAACTCAAGATCCACAGTAAACCTCAAAAAATCGAGCATCTGTCCCACTAGCGCCTATTTTTACAGAGATACTCGTCCCACAGCGAGGGCATGACCCTACATAAGCATTATTTTGCTTATCCTTATAAAGGCGACCATAAACATGACACTTCACAAACAAAACGCCTAAAAAAGCTTTTTGATCAGAATTTATTTTTTGTTGAGACATTTAAATGAGCCTCATCAAGAAAAAGCTTCTTATAAAGCTGTTTTCTGAAGCGCTTTTTGGGCTGCGGCTAAATCTACCTGAGCCTTATTTGGGCTGAGCATAGCATCGCGATTGCTTTTACTGATAGCATCGTGAATTTCTTTCCTATAAATAGGAACCTCTCTTGGTGCAATAATCCCAATACGCACCCCATCACCATCCACCTTATTAATACGAACTTCAATCCCATCTCCGATTAGGATAGATTCGTTACGTTTACGAGTTAAAACAAGCATATCCTTAATTGGCGCAAGACACCGACTCTTCAACAAGTGTGCACAAAGTATAGTGCGTAGGATAACGATCTAGATCTTCGAGAATCACCTGTTTACCAATACGTGTTCGTCTATTAATAACTATAGGTGCTGCGAGATTAATCGTCGCTTCAGGGGTTTCCCCTGCGTAAAGCGTTGTGATGTTGAGGACTAGAATATCATCCCCAGTCTGAATTCCAAGCTGATTAGCATCTTCATCATCAATTTCAAACGTGTAGTCTTCAATGACACTTCCAGGCTCAACAACAGCGAAGGTAATAGGGTCTTCGGCAAGTTCATTCAGCCATAAGAAAGGTAGCTGCTCCTCACTATAGACGATTTCCATTTCTTTAAGCTGAGGCAGACCAATGAGGCCATCTAAAAGATGAACAACATGAGCGTCAGCTCTTGATACGGTAGTTTTCTGAGTTTCTTTTTCTAATTTCATCAGGGAATTTATTAGATTAAGTTTAACAACACGATCCCAAAAAGACAAGTACGGACCCTACTGCTATAGATAATTTAGGATGGATTGACTCGTTGCATGTGAATGTATCTTAAAAGCAAGATCTAAGGCATCACTAAGATCTTTAAAACGTGTACTAGCCTCGGCAAGATCCGCGTCAACATTTCCATGAATACCCTCTTCTAGCCGCTTGTAACGAGCTGTATCAAAAACCTTAGCGCTTTCTATTCGCATTTGCTTACCACCTAAGTTACTTAAGTCTGCAACAATGTCAGTCTCGTTCGTCAAAAGGCCCGATCTAGCGAGGTCTATAGCATTATTATCACCTGAACTAATAGCATCACGAAGATTAATGAGGTTTGCAAAACATGTTGAAAACTGAGTCGTCTGAGCAGGGTCCAGAGTGGGAGAAAGATGTACGCCCTCACCCACATCATAAGAACGAGCCTTTGAAGAACCTGCGTAGGAAACTGATATTATTTTTCCACCAGCTGAACGAACAGCGCTAAAAGGTTCTGTCAAACTGCTATCACCAGAAAAAAGGTACTCACCTCTATGCTTTGTGTTCATAACCTGGAGACCATGCTCAATTAACTGATTAAGCTCTGCTAAATAAGCTTCCTTAGCATTTCCATCAGAAATATCGTCAACTAAGATGCTTAACTCCTGAGCTCTTGTAAGCACGGTATCTTTAAATTCTGTTAAGCTAGCATGTGACTCTGTCACAGCGTCTAAAGCAACCCTATTATTTTTGGCATACTGGCTTAGCGTGCGCTTTTCAGAGGTCTGATGAAGAGCTTTCGACGCAGCTACGGGATCATCTGATGGTCTCTCAACACGCTGATGTGTTATCAACTCTTTATGCGCTTTGACTACATCTCTCTGGATACGCTGAATATCACGTAAAGAAGTTTCGCGATAGGCATTATCTGTAATTCGCATATTCATAAGCTTAATCAACGTCTAACAAGTTCATTAACAATAACATTCAAACATGAATTAATGACTTCCATCACTCGTGCAGTAGCCCCAAATGCTTGCTGTGAAGCAAGTAAACTTGCAACCTCCTCATTGCTGGAAACGCTACTTATAGCATTACGATTACTGAGGACTGCAGACTCGAGTAATAACTGAGACTCTAAGCGATCTGAAACCGACTTTAAACCCGAACCAATATCTGCACTAATTCGAGTAGCGTAATCTATAAATCTACCATCAATAAAATCACCACTAGCAGTTGAAAAATTTTTATCTGCTAAAGCGAGAACGTCTAGGGCAATATCATTAGCTCCTGGTTGAGCACCTACTGTTGTCCTAAAAGACTGAAAAGACAGTGAAGTATCAAGCGCAATGCTTTTAGCATCAAGACCTGTGGTATCAAAGAAATTGGTATTTAACGATCCAGGATTATAAGCCTCATTCATCGAAAGAACTAATTGATGAGCTAAACTGTCTATCTTTGACTTAAAAGCAGTAATAGCCTGTGCGTTAACTTTAGCATAGCCATCCAAAGAACCCCCTTTTAGATTTAAAGAAATAGCAGGAGACCCAAACTGAACAAGGTCTCCAGAAAGTGAAAGATCCCCCAACTTTCCCGAAGCATCAAGAACAGTAATTTCAGTGCCAGAACTATCTCTTAAATAAACCTCTATCTTTCCATGTCTATCCGGAATAGTCCTTACATCAAAGTTCATCAATTCAGATAGTTCTTCTAGTGCAGCTTGACGATCATCTCTAAAATCAGCCGCCATGTGCCCGGGAGACTTAAACTCAAAACGAGCAATAGACCCATTAAGCTTTTCAATTCGATCAAGTAAAGCATTAGCTTTTGCAAGATCCCCTTTCATTTCATCAAAAAGGTCATTTGAAAGATTCTCCAGCCGAGTACTAATTAAATTAAAATGATGCGCCAAGGTTTCCGCACGCTCCAAAAGAATAGTTTTTTGGGCATCTTCTAAAGGCGATGCTGCAACAGCACGAAAAGCATTAAAAAAATCATCAATAGATTTAAGTAAGCCTTTTTTTTCATTTTGATTATCAGAGCTATCGTGAATTGAGGATGAACTTTCACTGCGACTAATAAATTCAGCTAAATCAGCCTCTAGTTGCTGATAAATAGACTCTTGAGACTTAAGCGTATTCGTAGCACTTTTCTCCCTGATAAGCTGCTTATCTAAAAATGAACTCCGCGCATGCTCAAACCGACCTACTTGAACTCCCATCGAGTGAAAGCCCTTCTGAGAATCTACAGAACCACTATTTGTCAGATGAACACGCTGTCTTGCATAATTAGGGTTCTTCGCATTCTGCAAGTTATGCCCAGCCGTCTCTAGCGCCCTTGTATGGGTATCTAAAGCACGTGCATTATTGTGCAAATTTCCTAAAAGCGTCATTGCAAGATAAAAATGGATGTTTTCTTTTTAGGCAGAAACCTGAATACAATGCCCCGAACGATTTCCTTTTAGATGCGCATTTCCTTTCTGAGTGTATGTTTTACTAGGAGAATCTGGATCCATCTCAGCCAAGATAGAGTCTATACAGTCCTGGGTTCGAATCATTATAAGGTTATTCTGATGTAATTTTTGACGAACACGCTCAAGCAATTCATTCGTTTCCCCCACAAGAGCCTTAAACATAGGCTGCATATTTTGTGGGAAAAATTCAATTAAGGCATATAACGAACTCTTAGAATCAATATTTGCCTCTACTCTTAAGATATTGGCAATTTCGGTTCTGCTTTCTCTATAAACCATTGCTTTCTGGAGTTGTTTCTGAAGCGATGCATTGCGATCATTAATTCCTTTCTCATCACGATTTAAAAGACATTTCTGAAGATCTTGAAGAAGATTCAACAAATCGCCATACTCTTGCATCTCTAAGCGCAAGGCATTAGCTAAATCATCTACTTTGCTAGTAGGCATTATCGTCTTAGTCATGAGTTTTTTTCTCCTGTATTGAATTGTTAGAAGGTGATGTTAAATGCTGTGTATTTACTTGAAGCATAGTGGAAAATCCTAAATCTATGCTTTGAGATAAATTATTCGCTAAAGCTTGAATCATAAAAGATCGCTGAATATCACTCGAAGCATCATTTTTTTGAGATAAAACAGGCCCTAAAGCAGGCTCCAATACTTGCCTCCAAAGAATAGCTTCAAATTCCTGTCCAGATTCCTGAAGTTTATCCGAATTCTTGCCCGATGAAGAGCCTGAACCAACATAAGAATCCATAGGCGACTGAAAGTTTGTATAGCCTGCTTGAATAGATGGTAAAAAATCCGAGAACATAACATTAATTGATGACCAGCTCAGCCTGTAGAGATCCTGCTGACTTAATCGATTGAAAAATAGAAATCATCTCACGAGTTGAAACACCAAGCGTATTCAATGCAGCTGTTAAGCGTTCAATAGTGGGAAAGTCCTGAACAATTTTAAATCCACCGATTTGCTCATCTACGCTAGTTTCTGTGCTTGAAGTAACCTCCGTATCACCTGTCTCACTAAAGGGAAGCGGCTGACTAACATTTTGGTTAGAAGCAATACTAATGGTTAAAGATCCATAGCTAACCGCAACCGTGGATATCCTAACATTATGCGTTGCAACAATAGTTCCTGTCCTTTCATTAATAATAACTTTAGCTGTCATATCAGGAACGACATCGATATCGCTAATTGCAGCAATAAAGTTCACTTCTTGACCAATAAAGGACTCGGGTATTTGAACATTCACTGTCCCCAAATCCTTTGCCATAGAACTGCCTGGATAAAGTCTATTAACCGCATCAGACAAACGAACGGCAGAAGTGAAGTCAGGATTTAAAAGAAGTAAATTAATAGCGTTATTGTCTACAATACTCGTATTAATCCGACGCTCAACAATAGCTCCCCCTGCAATCATACCTACCGTTGGGTGATTCTTTTGAACAGTTGCACCACCCTCACCTCCCGATCCAGAAAAGAACCCCCCGACAACAACTGGACCCTGAGCAACAGCATAAACAGTATTGTCTGCACCGAGAAGGGGCGTTTGGAGCAAAACCCCACCCTGTAATGTATCTGCATCACCTAGAGAAGAGACCGTCACATCAAGTCGGGCCCCTTCCTTAGAAAAAGGCCCAAGATCAGCTGTAATCATAACAGCAGCCACATTTTCAGTTTTAATGTCTGGCAGAGGGATATTAAGCCCAAAGCGTTTCAACGTATTTGAAAGACTTTGTATGGTATAGCCCAGCTTACTATCACCTTTTCCAGCCAAGCCAACGACAAGGCCATAACCAACGAGCTGATTATCTCTATTCCCCTCAATAACAGTAATATCTTTTAGCCTTGCAGCGCTACTAACATGCACCACAAACAAAAAAATAAATACTAATGCTGTAAGGTTTTTGCACATCACAATTAAAAGGGACTGACCAATCCATTAATCCTAAGAAGCCATCCTTTACGCTGAGTCTCCGTTAGCTCGCCTTCAGAAACCATCTCGATGTTAGCATCAGCAAGTTTTGTGGATAAAACTGTGTTTTCAGGAGTAATATCTTCAGAACGAGCAAATCCTGTAACAAAGACAAAGTGAGTCTCTCCTGAAAAAGATATCTTACGAACACCTCCAACAACAAGACTTCCATTAGGACGAACATCAATTACAGGAATGGTTACTCGAGTAGTTACTTTTTGACTATTAGCAATTTCTCCACCACCATCGTAGGAGCTTTCGCCATCAACACTTAGCTCAGGTAAAGCGCCATTATGACGGCCCCAATTTGGGTAAATAAGGCGGTTAATCTTATCATCAATACTAGAGGCCTTGTCGCTTTTAGTTCTTTGGCTAGCTGACATAGTTGTAGTCTCTTCAATCAGCACAGTTAGCTGATCTCCTTTCCTAAAGGCACGTTTATCGGCAAACATCCCCATCTCGTTATTCCTAGGATTAATCCATAGAGACGATGATGGCTTGCCTCCCCATAAGGCAACAGGAAGCAACACGACGATTAAAAATACTGTAAATTTTAAATACATACTAAAAATGCAAACGAACTGAGTTTTCAGAAACAACTTCTGCTTTAAAATCTCTTCGAGTATTTGGATTTCTAACCAAGATAAATTCACCTACAAATCCGTCTCTTAAAGCTTCTCCTTTCATGCTAATATGCATATATCCTTCTTTTGCCACGACATCAACAAGACTTCCCTTTAAAACTGCTGGCTTCTTCTTAAGATGCTTCCACAAAAGAACCTTTCCAGAGCTCAGAGATTGAGCCAGTTCATAGTCTGGAAAATCAATACCAGAATCAACCATTCCGGGAGACTGCCTCAAAACATCAACAGGTTCATGACTAAAATGAGACCGATCTAAAGTAGCTTTTGTTCCAATCGACTGTTTAGCGACATAAGCATCCTGCCAAAGCTGACAATTAAGCAAGATGCGAAAGGGACCATAGGTTCCATTTGCCCCCACGATACGATATTGCAAAGAAATTTTTGGTGCTAACTTGCTGCTCGGATATTCAAGAATTTCTAAATTCCAAGTAGACTCAGGAATACTCAAGTCACGCCACCCTTGAACAGGAGTCAACTTTATCGTCTCATTATTTAACTTATAATAATCTTTAAGCAATAATTGAACCTGATGAATAAAAGATGCTTCATCAACAATACAAACTTGAGATGACTCTAGAGATATTAAAGCAGGCTTTTTTTCTTCACTGCTCAGTTTAATATCACTAATCGACTCTGGCCGAGGCAACGGCGACAATATAGACTCAAGCGACTCTTGGGCATTCGACAAGATGAGTCCTAGGAAAAAAATCCACAAAGCTATGCCAAAAGACTTCATTATCCGTGCTTCAATTGATTCGTCCTTGCCATGGTTTCATCAGCTGCCTGAACAGACTTAGAGTTAGCTTCGTAAGCTCTTTGTGCCTTAATGAGCTCAATCATCTCACTAGCAACATCAACATTTGAAGACTCTAGATATCCTTGACGTATCGAGCCAAATCCACTCTCGCCAGGATTACCCGCTTCTGGAGGCCCACTAGCCTCCGTTTCTTCATAAAGATTCCCCCCCAAACTCTTTAGACCACCGGCATTAGGAAACCTAACAAGCTGCAATCGAAAGCTTTGAGCATTACCGGTAGGAGATTCAATAGTCACCTCCCCTGTTGCAGAAACAAAGACTTTGGACCCCGCAGAAACAGATTGCCAGCCACTCAAAACGATTAGTCCATCTGCTGTAGAGACTCGACCATCCGCACCCACTTTAAGCGCCCCATCTTTTGTGTAAGCAGAGGTTCCATCTGGTCTCTGAACCTCAAAAAACCCATCACCTTGGATTGCAAAATCCATACTTTCTCCTGTCGGCTCCAGCTTCCCTTGAGTAAAAATTTTAGAGGTGGAAATAACCTGAGACCCATTCCCAAGCTCAACACCCGCAGGAACAGTATTGCCTCCACCGGCATCCCCTCCCTTAGGTCGATACTCATTATACAATAGGTCCTGAAACTCCACTTTACTTTTTTTAAAGCCTGTTGTGTTAATATTAGCTAAGTTATTGGCTGTATTTGCCAACTTCAGTTCTTGTGCTTCCATCCCGGTAGCTGCGGCGTATAATGCTAAGCTCATAATTATGTCATGTTAGAAGTTAGTGTGCGCTTCCCAAAACTTTCAAAGAGCGCTGCGTTCGCTCATCCAAAGCATTAATCAACCTTTGATTACTTTCTTGAGCACGTGTGACCTCAAGTAATCCAATCATAGACTCCATTGCGGACCCATTGCTCTCCTCTATAAAGCCCTGATGTACAGAAGGACTGTCAACATCTTCAAGCTTAAGATCGATAGAAGGATCTATAACAAACCCTCCTGGAACTCTAATAAAAGCTTCAGGCCTATCAGCTTTCGTTATAGCAAATTGATCTAAAAACTTGTCTCCCTGGTACAGTCTACCATTTGAATCGCAGTACAAATCACCATCAGCTGCATTAACTTGGATGGGACCACCTAAACCTAAAATAAGGTTATTATGCCCATCAACAAGCTGACGACTCGTATTGAGGTGAAAATGCCCTCCTCGCTTATAAATCGTCTGTCCGTGCTCTCCTTGGCTTTTAAAAAATCCATCACCACTAATGGCAAAGTCAAATGAGTCACCTGTAGGCTTTAAGGGGCCTTGATCAAAACTCACCCCAACACGAACTTCAGGCATAGATCCCTCTAAATGAGACTGAAAATTTCCATGATCTCCAGCTATGCGCCCCAAAGAGGCAGAACTAATACCCACTGCAGATTTTTTGTATCCTGCTTGTGATGCAGAAGCGATATCTCGAGTCAAAGCCTCTTGCCACTTTTGAAGCGTTGCCATAGAGGCCGCACCACCATAGACACCTGTATTCATGGGAATTTATATAGCGAACCTCATGCCAAAACCACAAGTCACTCATAGTGAATAGCATAATAAAAAATCCATATTAAATAAGAAATATTTTCCCGAAAGTCTTTCCTCTTAATTAGATGCAAAAAATCCTGCAAATGCAGGTTCCATGAAACGGCTTCGAGTATATTAATAATTACATTCTAGCTCAACACACTCGCCACAGCTACACGTAATTAAAATCCGTGTTATTTTACCATCATCCTTAAGCAATTGAACCTTAGGATGCACGCTTCCTCCTGATAAGTTCTTCGGCATATCAACATCTACGAGTTTTTCAGGGTTAATTGCCATAACACTCGTCTCCGGAGCATCCTGAGACTTCTCTTCTCCCTGGCCTCTCCATTGTTGAAAATGATCAAACCGAGCACTCTTTAGTGTACATTTTTCTTCAGCATTTCGGTTTTCTAAAAAATTATCCATTTCACTCATTATTTATTATTTAACAGCCAAACTAAATTCCACACGCTGATTTGACTCATCAGATGGAGATTTATCAGAAAGAGGATGTGCATCTCCATATCCCGTAATACGATCCATCTTTCGTTCATGCAAAGCATAGTCCACTAAAGTCTTTCGAGCAACATTTGAGCGATTAGCTGTCAAACCCCAAGGATCATAGTCCTCTGGCACTTCAGTATTAAAAACGGGAACATGCGAATCTACTCTTACCCTAAAATCATAACGATCCATCAACCAAGCGAGGTTTTGCAAAACAAAGTCACCCCAATCCGTGAGCTTTTCTGTATATTTTTTAAAAATGGGACGGTCTCCTCTGTCATAAACGGTAATCCGCAATCCATCTGAAGTCACATTAACTTGAATAGGCGCATTTGGGTCTGACTCATCAACGTCCATAAGTCGCATAAATTCCGTAGCAAGTGAATGCAAAAAATTCATATCAACCATCGACATATTATTCCCAGAACCCTTAGAAAAGTTTTTATACCCTTCCTTCATAATCCCTGAAGACTTATTTTCTAGAGCATAGCTAAACGGGTTTTGAAAATAACGTGAGGTGGACAAAAGAATCTCTTCATCTTGAGCACTAATCCAAAGAACCATAAAAAGAGCCATTAAGGCTGTCACAAAATCCGCATAAGCAACTTTCCAAGCTCCGCCTCCATGAACCTCATGCAGATACTGTTTAGAAGCTTTCAAGGTTTTTATTCCTTATTGTTCAGCGCTTTCAGAATCTGCTCAAGCTCATCAGAGCCAATGTCAACAGCCTTACCCAGTGTACGCCTGGCAACTTCAATAGCCATAATGGGAGCTAACCCTTTTGTAAAACCAGTAACCGACTGAGCAATCACCTTATAATACATCAAATGAGCCTCTTCATTAAACTGAATACGTTGACCTAATGGATTAATAAATCCATAGGCGCCCAGAATCCCTAAAAACGTCCCTGTAAGCGCTGCAGCCACCTTCTCACCCACCTTCTCAGGGCCCTCCGAAATAGCAGCCATCGTATTAATAATACCGAGAACCGCAGCAACAATCCCAATACCCGGAAGCGAATCACCGACCAAATGAATCACACCCTCAGGACCCTTATTCTCTTCTCTCATAGCATTAATCTCCGAGTCAAGAAGTCCTTGAAGTTGATCTGGCTTTATTTTCCCATCAATAACTGGCCGTAATGAATTACACAAAAACTCAACTCGCTTTGGTTCATTTAAGAACGAAGGATACTTAGAGAGAATAGCACTATTTACTGGTTCAGACAGGTGATCGTCCAATGCAATCAGGCCATCTCGTCGCGCTTGAAGGAAAAGTTCGTATAGGAGCTTAAGCAAATCCAAATACTCATCGCTCTTCACACCCGAGCCTTTAAATGATTCTTTAATTTGCTTCATCAACTTAGACAAAACATCTTTAGGCGTTGAAATAACAACCACACCAAGGGCAATACCCCCAATAACAATAAACTCTGAGGCATGCATTAAAAGCATTGGGTGGCCCCCAGCAATCAAGAAACCACCTAAGGTCGCTCCTAAAACGATAACATATCCAATAAAAAGCAGCATTCTTATCTCCTCATGATTGCATGATTTTTTGTAAATAAGCGCGTAAGCTCAAGATAGCTTGGGCGTGAATTTGACAAACTCTAGATTCTGTAATTTTAAGCAAGTCGGCTATTTGCGAAAGTAAAAGACCGTCATAGTAATATAAAATCAGCACTTTTCTAGGGACCGCATCCAACATTTCTATGCGATTTTTTATAAGACTAAACATCTCTATTTTTTCGCAACGCTCTCGTGCATTTTCTTCAGTGTTATCAGACAGTGTTTCTTCAAGATTAGTATTTTCACTGCCTACTTGATCCTTAATAGACATATTCAAAGGAACAAAGGTCAAAGGCCTTAATTCATCAATTAGCTTCAAGTAGTCCCTAAGAGACATTTCCATAGATGCAGCAATCTCTTCTTCTTTGGCTGGTCGACCTAACTTTTGCTCAAGCGTACAAATAGTTTCATTTAAAGCTTTCGCACGTGCTCTATTTGAGCGTGTCATCCAGTCCATTCTTCGAAGTTCATCCAAAATAGATCCTCGAATGCGTGTTGCTGCATAAGAACCAAAGCTTTTAGCTTTCTGCGAATCAAAACGCTTCACCGCTGAAACAAGTCCCGTAATTCCCAGGCTATAAATATCATCAATATCTACATGCGCAGGGAAATAGATCCGAAGTCTTCCTACAATGGACTTTACTAGGGGTAGGTACTGATCAACCAAATCCCAGTGCTCTCCGGAGTCCTCTCGCGACTGATACGTCCGCCAAACTTTCTTTGCTTTCTCTTGACAAGGAAATTCATCTAAGGGCGGCACTGGTAGCTCCTTTAGCATAATATAGGATTCACACTTGTAAAAATACTATCTCTCTGAAGATGTATCGTCTTCTTTTTGAATTTCTTGAGCTCTTTCGGCTAAAGAATCCTCTAAAGATCTGTAAAAAATACGTAAAAACATACGTGCACACACACAGGCAACTAATGCCCCAATAGCACCGCTCAAAACAGCCCTCGTAATATCTTCCGAGATAACGACAGATACTCCGAAAAAGACAAGAAAGCTAACCAAACCTGCATAGCAAAATATTAGCTTCTCATTGGTTGAAATGCCCTTCATACAAAAGACTAGTTAACGGGGACCAAGCTTGGAGGAAAAGTTTTACTTAGAAGAACATTCAGAAATGACTCAGAATGCTTGCCTATGATTGTGCGACTATTCGATAAGAATAAGGGACTTAGGCCACTTCGCAAGACTAAAGGCCAAAGCCTTCCTGTATCGTACACTTCATCCATATGAGTGAAGACAAGATGTGTTGCTCCTGCCTCAAGCGACCTTTTTATAATTTCATTTAAAACAGTCACCTCATACGCCGCATTTAAGACAAGGACACGACTTTCAATAGAATACTCGTCCAACCTGTGTCTCCAATCAACATGCAAATGAGAATCTAATGCCGAAGAGGGTGGCATATCGAAATAAAAATCTACATCAGGATCAGCATCATCAGGGTTAAACGGCTCACGCCACAATGGTGAAGCAATGACATCACAAAAAGCAGAAAGACTCTCACTAGAATTTGGTACCTCACCTTCAAGCTTAACGACACCTACTTTTTTCCCTAAAACAAAAACTTCTTGAGTTAAATAATGACAAAGAGCGGTTGTTTTACCTGAACCCGGAGAACCCAAGAAGGCAACCCTTCTTGCCAAAGGAAGTGCAGGTAACTTCTTAAACTCATGTATCCAATAATTAGAAATAGATTTTAGAGCATCACCTAAATCCATAGACATCCATGAACTCCAGTCTCTCTGGCATTTCAACTCATTCAGTAAAGAACCCGAAAAACCACTTCTCTTAAGAATATCTTCAAGATTTCCTGAACTAAAACATTTGGCTGAAGTATTGCCAACGCAACTAACACTCTCTCCAATATAAATGCGGTCATCTCGCTCAGTATTCTCGCCAACCAAGCCATTAGTCTTTTCAGGCATCAGTACAGCAAGAACTTCGAGTTTTGGAGCCGAAAAAAAACCAAGAAAACTACGATTGGGCACTTGCTTGACGGAAACCACATGCGCGCGCGCTCCCAGCTCTTTCCTAATCAAAGCAATGGCTTCATTCGCTGAACTCACAATAAAGCGATATGTTTTTCCTTCTTCGTATAGACAATTAGACATCATAAGGTCTACTCAACTAGATCAGGTTTATTCGATGCAGCACTCGCAGAGGCCATCTGACTAAACTCTGTTGCAGGCCCAGTAACAATACCCACATTTTCAATATGAATAGTATCTGGAAGCTCTTGATACGAAAGGACTGTCAGCGTCGGGAAGCTCGGCTCAAAAAAGCGTTTAAAGGCGAGTCTAAGCTCACTTGTAACAACTAAAATAGGCGGAATTCCTCGTTCAGCCATCTCATCTATTTTTGGCGCTATACAAGTAAGCAAGTGCTGAGCCAGAGAAGGATCCATCATTAAGGACAGGTCAAACTGCGTCCTTTTAATTGCAGAAACCATAAGCTGCTCTAACTTAGGATCTAAGGTTAATGCATGAACAACGCCTGGTTTTGATTCAAATTCTTCAACAAAATAAACGCCAAGGCGTTTTCTTGCTTGCTCAGAAAGATCATCCGGGCTCTTAGTGACTGAAGCATAGTCTGCAATCGTCTCTAAAATGATAGTCAAATTTTTAATTGGAATTTTTTCTTTGAGCAAATTCCTAAGAACTCTTTGTATTAGTCCCACACTAACTAAATCAGGAAGTAACTCATTCACTAGAGTTGGGTTCTTATCCTTTACCTTATCAAGCAAACGCTGTGTATCCTCACGCTCCAATACAAGGTAAGCGGAATATTTAAGAGATTCACTTAAGTGCGTAATTAAAACAGAAATAGCATCAACAACCGTATAGCCATTAAGCTCTGCATTTTTCTTCTCTTCTTCATCTACCCAAACAGCTTCGAGCTTAAATACAGGCTCTACAGTAGATACCCCCTCAAGAGCCACTGAGCTTCCGCTCACATTCATAGCAAGCCATCTTCCCGACATTGCCATACCTCGAGCAATCTCCTTTCCTCTGAGCAAAAATCGATACTGATTAGACTCAAGCTCTGGATTATCCCTGAGTGCAATGGGAGGCATGATCATGCCCATTTCTCGAGCAAAAGCCTTCCTTGCACCTGTAATACGGTCTAAAAGATCACCATCTTGCTTGTTATCAGCAAAAGAAAGTAGGCCATATCCCAGCTCTACAGCAAAAGTATCCACTTCAATTGCCTTATAAAAATCTTGATCCCGGCCAGATGACTTCCCGTCCGAACTACTCTCCTCTCCCATATTCTCTTCTTTCTTTATCTGAGTATCACTCGAATCATCTTCCTCTGACAATGCATCCTGCCCCAAGCCTTGTTTTTTCATAAAATAGGCAAAAAACCCGCAACAAGCCCCCAGCATGAGAAATGGAAAACTCGGCATCCCCGGCATCACAGAAAACAAAATAAGCATTGCTGCAGCGATGCCAATAGCTCGTGGGTAAAGGGTTAATTGCTTGCTGACGAAGCTTCCCAGGTTTGATTTCTCGCCTGTTCGGGTAACAAGAATACCTGCTGCAACAGAAACAATCAAGGCAGGGACCTGGGAGACAAGGCCATCACCAATAGAGAGCAAAGTATACTTCTCCATCGCATCCGTAAGGCTTAGTCCACGCTGAAACATCCCAATAGTAATACCACCTACTACATTAATAATGGTAATTAAAATACCCGCAATGGCATCTCCACGCACAAACTTACTCGCCCCGTCCATTGCACCATAAAAATCAGCCTCTTTTTGGATTTTTGTTCGCCTGCGTGTTGCCGTTTCTTCATCAATGATACCCGCATTCAGCTCTGCATCGATTGCCATTTGCTTTCCAGGCATTGCATCTAAAGTAAATCTTGCAGCCACTTCAGCTATACGTCCGGCACCTTTTGTGATTACAATAAAGTTAATAATAACTAAGATGAGGAAGACAACAGCACCTACAACATAATTACCTCGTACCACGAAATTTCCAAAAGACTGAATAACTTCACCTGCATAACCATCCAGCAAGATGAGCCTTGTTGAGGCTACGTTAAGCCCTAGTCGGTACAGAGTAACTGCAAGCAAGATTGTTGGAAACACTGAAAACTCAGGAGGATCTTTAACATAAATGACAACGAGCAAAATAAGCAGCGAGATCCCAATGCTCGCAGCCAAAAACAAGTCCATGAACCGAGGTGAAATCGGCAAGATGAGCAAAATAACAGTCCCAAAAAGAGCAAAGGTAAAGGCTAAGTCTTTATGCTTAGATAACCCCGCCAAAAGTCCACTGGTCTTACTATTAAGCGCGTTCATGCAATATTACAGAAAGGCTCCCGGTTTTTTTTTATAATCTTTTCTTCGAGTATTCAGTTCATGAAAATAGCTACGGTGTGTTTTATAAACATAAGCAAGAATCTCAGCAACCACTTGATAAAGTTGAGCTGGTATAGACTCTCCTACACGTCCAATCTTATAAAGCATTCTAGCCACGGGCTTATTTTCAACTCGAGGTACTTTATATTCATCGGCAATTTTCATAATCCTTTTAGCAAAAAGATTCTCACCTTTCGCCAAAATGATGGGTGCTGCATCCCTGCCCCTCTCATAGCGAAGAGCCACTGCGTAGTGAGTTGGATTTGTCACAATCACGTCTGCTGTAGGCACGGAGGAAAGCATTTGTTTTTGAAGCAGTCTTCGTGCCATCTGCTTTTGAGCACCACGAACATGCTGACTCACCTCACTGCTCTTACGCTCCTCCTTGACTTCATGATGACTCATTCTCAAATCCTTGCGAACTTTTCTTCTCTGATAGAGATAATTTAAAATCGCAATAACGCCAAGAACGAGCAGTAGTCGAATAAGTATCTTAAGCGCTGTATCGAAAATGAAAATACCAAGATAGTTTGCAGGAACCGTCACGCGGAATATCGGATCTTTTAAGACCCCCTTAACAAAGGTATACAATATAACACCTACAGCTGCGAACTTTGCTAAATCAAGGCCAAAGCGAACGAGACCCGAAACACTGAATATTTTTTTTAATCCAGAGGCGGGGTTTAATTTACCTGGATTCAATTCAAGCACCTTAGGCGTCATGCGAAAGCCACTTTGAAGGCCACCAGCAAGAACCGCTCCTACTGCACTTGCTAGCAAAACAGGCCCAAGAACATAAAGACCCAGCTTGGCGACTTCAAATGCCCCCGAAATAACGTTATCCAAACTTAAATCCTGAATATCGAGCTCTGATAGAAGCTGGGTTGCTGCAATGGCTAGTTTAGAACCATAGTTCTTTGCCATAAAGAAAAGAACGCTTCCCGATGCAAATAACACAAAAACAGCTGAAAGCTCTTCGGACTGAGCAAACTGTCCTCGCTCATGCGCTTCTTCAAGGCGCTTATCTGTAGGCTCCTCTGTCTTTTCGCTGTCTTCGTGATTCGGCATAAGAAACCTATGAAGCGATCACCTGCACCATCAATTCAATTTCACGATCAGCCTGGGTCATCAAGTAGTGAGTAATCACACCTAACGCCGCGAGCAAGATGGTAAAGCCGGCCAAAATGCGTACGGAAAAGCTAACCATGAAAACATTCATTCTAGGCACAACCTTACCTAAAATAGAAAACGTGAAATTTACCAAAAAATTAACGCCAATTACCGGAGCTGCAATTTGCACAGCAAGGAGAAATACCTCAGAGCTGGCTCTCACCAAAAGGTCCGACGATCCCGCTGAAAGCATCATAGCTTTTCCAGCAGGCACCCAGTCAAAACTCCTCACAAGCCCTTGAATAACCGCCTTGTGCGCGCCCACCACAAAAAACAAAATAATTCCAAAATAGTACAAGACATGCGTTACAGTACTCGAATGCTCATTACTTGATGGGTTAAAACTTGAGCTCATCATAAGGCCCATTTCAGTAGAGATCACCTGCCCAGCAAATTCGATGATAAAAAAGAAAATTCGCACGACAAACCCGAGCAATACTCCCAAAATAATCTCATAAATCATCGAGAGCATAAAACCCATAAAGTGCACAGGAACACCGTCCACAACGGGCACAACACTCGATAGAATATAAGCAAGAAGAAAGGCGAGCCCCACACGAAGCTGAACGGGCACAACTCGCCCGGCAAAAGGAGGTATAAAAAAGAGAAGCCCGCCTACCCGCCCAAATATGAGCATCCAAGAAAAGGTCTCTTCAAGCGTTACAAGGGGCATAAAGGTAAAAATTAAGGAGCCATTTCAGGAATACGCTGCAAGTACTGAGTACAAAATTCCATAAGCTGAATTGTCATCCAATGGGCAGAAACAACCAACGTTGCGCCAACAGCAAATAGCTTAGGGACAAAAGTTAATGTCTGCTCTTGAATACTTGTGACTGATTGCACCAGACTCACCAAGAGCCCAACGCTTACGGCAGTCCCCAATATCGGCGATATCAGAAGCAACGTTATCTGAAGCAGATTGCGCATAATATCGATGGCCATTTCTACGTTCATAAAAGTCTGAGCTTAGAGGTTAAAACTTTGCACCAACGAACGGACAACGAGATACCAGCCATCCACGAGCACGAAAAGAAGCAGCTTAAAGGGCAGTGAAATAATCACCGGAGGCATCATCATCATGCCCATAGCCATCAGCGTTGAGGCAACAATGAAGTCAATGACAATAAAGGGAATAAATATCAAAAAGCCCATTTGAAACGCCGTTCTGAGCTCGCTCAATATAAAGGCCGGAACAACAACACGAAACGGGACTTCTTCGACATCCGTTGGCCCCATACCCGCAAGCCCTAAGAAAAACTCAATATCCCCACTACGCGTCTGCTTTAACATAAAGCTTTTTAAATAGCTTCCTCCGACATCCAGCGCTTGAGTCGAAGTTGCACTACCATCCATATAAGGAACCACAGCCTTTGAGTAAATATTGCCCCAAAGTGGCCCCATGAGAAAAAACGTAAGGAATAGTGCCAGCCCAATAATGATTTGGTTAGAGGGGGCCTGCTGAACACCCAAAGCATTGCGAACAAAACCAAGCACAATAACAATCCGAGTAAAGCTCGTCATCAAAATGATGATGGATGGAGCCAATGTCAGGATTGTCATGACAAAGAGCAGCTGAATGGCGACACTCACATCGCCCCCCTCGCCGGCTCCCACGTTTAAGGTAAAGTTAATGGGTGTAGCACCTGAAGACTGCCCATAAGCAACAACGCTGGTAAAGCAAAGGATGAGCCCTGCAAAAAAAGTCAAGCGTAGTAAAAATTTGGGGTAGTATAGCATGTAGCGGTAAAAAAGATGAATTATTCGCGTTTTATGTGTGGATGGCCACGCATAATATTCTGAGGCGTATGCCCTCCTGCTTCCAAAATTGCCGTTAGGTCCTGGCCACTAGGAATCGCAGCCTGAGACCTCTCACCCAGAAAACACAGGTGCTGAATAATTCCCGGACTCACCCCCAGCATCATCCTCTGGTTTTCATATTCAACAACTAGCAGAAACTGCTTATTTCCAAGCACCCGCATTTCAAGGACTTGCAACTTGCTCTGTTTTGAATTCGTACGCACCAAGGCGCCTTTTTTCCACACCTTATAACCTACAATACAGGCAGTCATAACAAGAAAGCCATACAGCCAAAACAGCGTTTCTTTCGGAACAGCCGCATCGGGCTGCGCACTTGGAGTTAACGGTTTCGTTGCAGCAGGTTTAGCATCTGTAGCTGCCTTTGCCTCTTCAGCCCAAGCAAGACTACACAGGCTTGAAGCACATAAGAGCACAAACGCAAAACGGCAACCTCTAGCTTTCTGTCTTTGCTTCAACAGCTTCTTTTGCCTGCACCGGAGCTTCCTGAGCACCGACGAGCTCTGTGATTTTAATGCCAAAGTTATCCTCCACAACGACAACTTCACCAAAGGCAGCCAATTTTTTGTTAACATAGAGACGAACGGGGTCTTTTGCATGCTGCTCTAGTTGTACAACAGCTCCGGGCTCTAAGGCAACAATTTCTCGCATAGGAATCTCACAAGATCCTAATTGAACAGTTACAGAGACATTCATATCCCAGATTAAATCCAAATTTTTTGGCTCTTGGCTCGTTTCACTCATAAGAAGGCCCTTCCTCAACGGTTTCAGTTATTTTTATAGCAACTCGATCATCGACAATGCCCACCTCGCCTAAGAAGCGTTTTCTACCAGAAAGGCGAAGCTGTGTCTCTGATAAAACAGATTTTGGCAATTCAAGGATATCCCCTGCCCTCAAGGTTAAATAGTCTCCGACAGTAAATGAAAATGCATCCCATTCAGCTGAAACAGGAATTAGGATATCCTCGTAACCTGGCACCCACTTAGACCTTTTTTCTGGGACTTCCTCTTGAGTAGATTTTTCGCGGTTGCGCATTACCTCGACAAGCGGATCTACCGTTAAATAAGGCAGTGCAATTTGGATGGGATGCTTTTGACCTCCTAATTTCAATTCAAGAGAGGCAACCATCATAAGGGCATCCTTAACCGAAGTTTGTAAAAATTGCCCACTATTCTCAGACCCCATCATACTAGCGCACAGTGGCATAACATCCTCCCACTGACTACACCACTCATTGAGGGCTAATTGAATAGCATCTTGCACAAGCGTTGCCTCAATCTCCGTAAGGCTCCGTGTATCATTTTCTTCGGGTTCACTATGCCCACCAAGCATGCGATCGACAAGCCCTCGAGCAAGCGCAACACTTATCTGACAAAGACCCACCCCGCGCAACCCTTCTAAGCGAAAAAGCGCCACATGCGAAGGGTCAGGTATGGCCTGAGTGAAATCCTGATAGAGCTGCGTCTTAACAGAAACCAGGCGTGTACGCACATCAGACCTCAGAAACATTGAAAATCGAGGCGATAAAGCATCGGAAAATGCCTGGTAGCGCTGGCACAAACGCCGCATATCTAGCCGAGTCAATAATATAGGGTTTCGAAAATCTACCGTACACACTTTCCAATTAGAAGTATCGGCAATACGTTCTCCACGACATGAAATCAATGCACCTGAAACCTCAACAGAACTTGTTTCACCTAAGGTAAAAGAAGCCTCAAAGGCTTGCTCACCACTACCATCACTCTCCTCTTGAGCAGTCACTGAAGTCTCATTTTCAGAACGTTCAGCAGCCTCTTGAGTTTGGCTCTCTTCTTCTGTTCCCATACAAAGAGACTAAATAAGGTTATTGAACAACAAACTCATAAAAATAGAGCTGCTTGATAACTTTCCCTTTTAGCGAGCTATTGAATGCATTGATAAGATCACTGCGCAGAATATTCTTAATTCCGGGCTCCTCTAAGTCATGAAGAGACATCGCCGAAAGAATACTGAGCGCATTATCGGTTAACTTAGCTTTATTGCTTTCAATTTTAGCCGTTAAGTTAGGATCGCTACTTTCAACCATAAAACTTACTTTTAAGTAACGGCTTTGCATCGACCCAGACAAGTTAGCAACAACACTATTAAATTTATATTGCTGAAGAGACTCTGCACTTCCCTCAACTTCTGCATGCTCAGACTCCGCACTACTAGCTGCATGCTCGGATCCTTTAGCTGTAGCCGTTTCCAGAATATGCATCATCCTAGGAATGAAGACAAACTCCATCAAAGCGTAGCTGAGCGCAGGAAAGAGAACCAAAACAATAGCCAAGGGGATCCAAGGGTTACTACCCTTAGGAGTCTCTTCCTTATTCTCCTCAGGCTTATTCTCCTCAGAGTTTTCTTCGGGCTTTTGTTCTTCCTCAGCCATAGCTTAAGCAAGTTAAAGATGAATGACTAACGCTTCAAATTGACCACTTCATTCATGACCTCATCAGACACTGAAACGACGCGTGCATTTGCCTGGAAACCTCGCTGTGTCTTGATGAGTTCAGCAAACTGATCCGTCAAATTAACATTGGAAAGCTCTAAAGAGGCTGCCTTAATTTCACCAAGACCGTTAGATCCTGGAGTATTATTAGCTGCATCAAAACTATTTCCGGACTTTATACCTGCTGCACCAAAGCCTGAATAAAGGCCATTTGATTCACGCACGAGAGCTTGTGGATCCGAGAAGTCAACAGTCAATACACGGCCTTTAATAAAGGAAGTATTATCACTTAAAAGCAAATGTACATTACCCGATGGATCTATGGTCAAGCCAGTCACACTGGGGACATTTTCTTCTACTTGTTGATCCGTGAAGGCTCCACTTGTGTTATTAGAAAGTCCATTACCAATAGACAAATTATAATCTAGACGAATGTCACCCACTGTTGAAGGTGCAACAATATTAGGTGTATAAACTAACTTCCCATTCAACTCGGATGCAGCAAAGCTAATAGTACCACCACCTAGACCTTGAAGGCGAAGTCCATCATTAGTCGTAAAATAACCTTGATCATCGACACGAAACGAACCATCACGTGTTGCATATTCTTGACTGCTGACAACATTCTTAACCTTAAAGAAGCCATTGCCATCAATCGCCATGTCCGTATCAATGCCCGTTGGCGTGATCACACCCTGGCTGAAGTCTGTTGTGACACCACCCAATTTGGCTCCGGTACCTACCTGAACAGCAGGACGATTGCTGCCAGAACCCGTTGCAGGTGTAGAACGGCTCAGCAAATTACTAAAGGAATTGGTGAATCCTGCACGCGTTGTCTTATAACTGCGACTATTCACATTTGCAATATTATCACCGATAACTTCAAGGCCTTGTTCGTGACTTTTAAGGCCGCTCACACTACTGATTAGGGTTCCTATAGACATAATAGATTCCTCCTTAAGGGGTTATTTTTTAAACTTTAGTTTCTAAAACTTTTTCTACAACTTCACCAATCACTTCAGCAATTGGGTTTTCGGTAGCCTTTTCTTCTTGTTCAGGATGAACAGAAGCTACATTAACATCTTCACTTGGGGTGACTCTAGGCGACATCGCGGCACTATAAACAGGCATAGCCTCAACTAACTCCACACGGCGTATATTCGAAACAGAATACTTATTCCCATTAATCACTACTTTATCACCGTTACTATCGCGTTCAAAAGCAGTGACTAAGCCCGTCACGGAATGCTCACGACCTCCCGAAATATCGACAACAGAAACCTTTTTACCCAGATAAGTATGAGCCTTCATTGTCTGAGCGAGCTCACGAGACTGTTCCAGTTCATTAAACTGGCTCATCTGTGATATGAACTCGGTGTCTTTCATGGGATCTAGCGGATTTTGGTGTGTCAGTTGAATGGTTAATATTTTCAAAAAGTCTTCAGCGCCTAGCTCTTGATCTCCTCCCTTGCGAGCACTTTTATCATGTGAGGGTAAGGCCGTAGGTCTAGGGCTCGATGAAGTTATATCGGGAACACTCATGTTTTTTTAAGGATTTTCATTCAATTTGATTTAATTAGGCCCACTTAAGCATGCCTTCATAGTCATCTAAGCCATCAGAAGCTGAGGGCTCACCCTCAGATCCAATACTTGCCGGGCGTCGCTTAGAGTTTTTAGAACTACCATCTTCATTTAAGTCCGAACGCTGTGCAGACTGAAAAACTTGACCACGCACCCTCAAACGCCCTTCAAACTCAGGCTGATCAAGTACAATGCCTTGTATCGATGCCATCTTGATAAGGTCACTCCATCCCCGCTCAATAGTTTCACGAAGCCCGCTATTTTGAGTTCCAAATCGAACCTGGATGCGTCCGTCCAAGATTTTAAAAGACAGCATCAGCTCCTCACCCTCCTCCATCGGCAAGGAAAGTTTTGCCCAGGGACGTTGGCTACGTTGAAATTGCTCGAGCTGTTGCATTAACTTAGAATTCATATTTTGCATGGCAGGTATGGGTTCAAAAGGAGTTTCAGCCTTCTCACTATGACTATGCAAAGCACGCACATCGGTAGACTTTCCAAGTTCCGGATTTAAAGAAGCCTCATCGCGATTTTGCATCCCCTGGACCAAGTCTCTAAAAAGCTCCTGCATTCCAATATCTTTCTTGGACAGGGATCGATCGGGGCTAACCTGAATTCCTGACTCAGGTATTTCATACCTTAGCGAACTCTCCGTGCGCGCGCTGCTTTCAGTGTTCACTGAAGCCCTCAAAGGCACCGAAGCACTTACCTGCTTATTGCGCCCTTGAACATGGGTTTCGCGCTCAGGTTTATGCTGAGCATAGGGTGCAACCAAACGCTCTAGCTTTTGCTGCCTTGAAAGATCTATCTCATCAACAACATCATCCTCTTCAGCAGCCATACGATCCATAGAAACTCGATAGTCATTGGCTACATCATCTCTTAATATTCCTGATTTTTGAGGACCCTTGCTAGAGGTTTCTTTAGATGCACTCTCTAAAAAACGTGATCCAATGGTAGTCTTCAGTGGCCAATCTTTAAGCTCTGTAGTAAGCTCTTCCTCTTGATCAACGGATTGACTCAGTAGATTCAATGACAGGCGAGAAGTCTCTTTTACAGCGACTATATCCGATGATTTCGTTAAACTTCCTTCCTCACTGAACAAGCTCTCTTTTTTTAGCGAGTGTGCGGGTGTCACTACAGGCTTTTGAAATAATGCAGGATCCTCAACACGTACAGGCTCTTGAGGATGTGCACTTTCTGATACAAGCACTGTTGGCTCTAGCTGAGACATTGCTTGCTGGGACACTATCATCTCAGGTTTATCGAGGACATAGGTCGACGAAGCATCGGCAGGACGCACAGGTTCAACCGATGCACTTTGAGAGCTACCTAAAATGGGCTGTATCTGATTAGGGATTGTTAATGATTCTTGATCAACTTCATGAGTTAACGAAACACCTGCGTTAGACATTATCGAAGATGTAGAAGCATCTTTCTTCTCATCTGATCCAGATACCCGGGAAGATACCCCTTCAGGCATAGGTAAAGGGTTTTCCCTGACCACCCCTTGATGCGCTGTCTCAAATTCTTGAAGCACTACTTGCGCTACCTTTTCAGTTGGAGGTGCTGACTCTTGCACCTTGATCTCAGGGATAACCTTAGCCTCAACCGACCTCACTTCTGAAACAGGAACACGCTCCTGTTCACCCACAGCATTCGAAACCTCTTTTTGGGGCACCGGCTTCATAAAACCAGCTTCTTTTTGCTCGGCTGTCTCAGTTAATGGCTGATAGTCATGAGATGACTCCGAGGGCACGACCTTCTGAAAAGAGGTGGATCTACCCTGCCCCGAAGAAACGTGATCGCTCTCCTGTTCCACCGATTTCCCAATGGAAACCACATGAGGTTGTCCATGTAAATATTGAGCTAAAGAGCCATCTTCTTCATTAAGCTCAATAGAAAAACTCTCAGGAGAATCCACATATTGCCCAATCTCCGGATGATCTTCGGCACAAGATTCCGGAGGCATTGCACCATTCCGAAGACTTTCATGAAGAGTATCCGTCACCCCCTCTTTTTCAACCTCAGCTTTGTCTTGTGCCGTGGGGGCAGAAACCGGCTTCGCTGCTGGCATAGCTCTCTTGGACTCTAAAATGGGCCGAATCAGAGGCTTGTCCATCTCAGCGGATTTAACATCTTTAAAATGCTTACTATCAGCTACTTCAATATCTTTAGAAAACAAACGCGATGTGGTAGACCACACTTCTTCAGCCTGATTAGAGTCCTCTGGAGGCTCTATTGAGATTATGCTATCAGAAACAACATTCTCTTTAGAAATTTGAGCAAGAGGCTCAGTGGCTCGAAAATCGCCTTTTGGAGCCAAAGGGATAGGACGAGTCAAAGAGCTGAAAGAGGACTCTTTCTTGACCTCGACTTTCTTAACTTCCTTGTTACCAGCGTTTTTAACAGAAACAACAGGCTCTTTAAGAAGCTGTTTCACCTGAACATCCTCACTCTTATGGAAGGATGCCTCCAACTCAAAAGAATCATAAGATTCTGTTTCATAATCACTTGTACCACTATTCTCAACTTGAACGGGTACTTCATGCATGTCCTCAGTCAAGACATCGCCCTGCTCGCTATCATTCATCATGCTCGAGATGATCTGTGGTAGAACACGGTTAGACGACTGAACCGCAGAGGTAACAATTGGAGCAATATCAGCCTCCTCGGACCCTAAAAGTGTGGTCGACCACACTTTGCTAAGGCCTTCTGACCCACGCCCATCAGTACTATTATCTAGGTATTGCTCGAAATTCCTAGACTCACTCCCCATTGACTCGTGGTCTACCACACCCTGCAATCCATCTGCGGATAGCAGCCCTCCAAGCAAACCACTGCCAGCACTACCCGCTTTGAGATCCTCAAAGTTCACTTTTCCAGAAGTAGCAATATTTAAAAAAGGGTTCATAGGTCAATAAGCAGAGCTATTTTTGCTTTTGGATGAGTTGAAGTCGCAATCGTTCAGATAGGTCGGCAGCACGTTTGGCCGAAGCTCCTTTTTTGCCAGAGGATTTGGCCATTTCTTCAAAAATAGCGGCAACGACTTCGGGCTTCATCATGGAAAGGATTTTGGCGCTGAGGGCATCATCCATCTCGACAAAAATATCAACAGCAGCCTGGGGGTTCAGACTGGAATACGTGTTAGAAAGGTTCTTGAGGTTTTTGAGCTCACTGGCTTGCACCACAATAATTTGTTCAGAAAAACTATCGCTCAAGCGCTCGACCTCAGCCCGTAAACGCTCAACCTCTTCCTTTTCAGCCCTTATACGAGCTTCAATAGCTTGCAACTCGCGCTCTCGGCGCTCAACAGCTGTTTTTTCTTGGCGAAGCTCAGCAGCTAGGTTTTCAACCTCCCCAGTGCGAAACCCCCAGTAAATACTTCCTTCTTCTTCATTAGCACCTACTTTTGCCACAGCGGGCTTACTTGGCTCGAGCAGCTTTTGCTGATAGCGCATAAAGAAAAAACCCATCATCCCTAAGTTGATGATCAAAGCCAACCCTCCAAGAAACCAAAATGAGCGCAAAAACTTCATACCAGCTGCCCTCCAAGCCGGTTTCGGCAATAGCGCGCATTAGCAAGCTCTTCAACCTCAATCTCTTCAGCACGAATCTGTTCGGCTTTATATTGATTCCACGAGCGCTCTCGAGAACGATCTAAAAGCTCTCGAGATTGCTTGGCCCTAGTATAGGCATCGAATGCTTTTTTTTCATGAGCCTGAATACGCTCGAGCTTACGATCACAGTCCTTAATTCGATCCCTAGCATACTCAAGTGACTGATGATAGCCTGCTTGAATAGAGGCTAAAAATCTTTTTCCACGCGTTTCTGCAATGCTGCCTTCTAATTGATGCATCTGGTCAACGAGCATAGAGCGTTCCTCTTCTACCTGCACACGAGCGCGCACAGCCTCGGCATAGGATAAGCGAGCTATATCCTCTTTTTGACGCCTTAAGGTGAGGATGGACTCTAATCGGAAACGAAAAGCTCTCATGACAAAATTGCCTTCAACTGCTTATAACTTTCGGCACGATTTGTTTTTTCATTAAAGTTTTGTTTCAAAAACTGGTTTAATCGTTCTCGTTTCTCAATAGCTCGATCAATCCTTGGGTTACTTTGAGGAACATAGGCTCCAATAGTGATGAGATCCTCATTTTTCCGGTATAAGGCAAGCAAGTCACGCGCCTCAGCGACAAGAGCCCGCTCTTCTTCACTACAAATATTTCTAAATAAACGACTTAGACTCTCCAGGATATCGATTGGCGGATAATGATTACCCGTTGCCAACATCCGGCTGAGGACAATATGCCCATCGAGAATACCCCGTACAGCATCAGCAACGGGTTCATTGAGATCATCCCCCTCAACAAGGACGTTATAAAAAGAAGTAATGGAGCCTCGTTCGCCCATACCGGTTCGTTCAAGCAAAGTGGGAAGAAGCGAAAACACCGAAGGGGTGTAACCGCGCGATGTTGGAGGCTCACCAACAGCGAGCCCAATCTCTCGCTGAGCCATGGCAAGACGCGTCAAGGAGTCCATCATGAAAACAACGCGCTTTCCATCGTCCCGAAACCCTTCAGCAATCGCTGTCGCCAAAAGAGCTGCGCGCAGGCGCATAGGCGCAGGTTGGTCTGACGTCGACACAACAAGCACAGAGCGGGCAAGCCCTTCTTCACCGAGATCGTTTTCAACAAATACCCGCAATTCACGGCCCCGCTCACCAACCAGAGCAATGACATTAACATCAGCATCCGCCCCTCGGGTAATCATACTTAAGAGCGTTGACTTACCAACACCACTGCCGGCAAAAATACCGATACGCTGCCCACAGCCAATGGGGGTAAAAGCATCAATCGCACGCACGCCGGTTTGCAAGGGCTCCAGAATACGCACCCGGCTCATGGGATTCGGTGCACTTGCATGGAGACGGTTTTCATAGCGTGCAACCAAAGCACCCTGGCCATCAATAGGCTTGCCAAGGCCATCCATCACGCGACCAAGCAAGCCTTCTCCAACAGGCACTCCCTTGAAGCGCGAGGCAACTTCCACGCGGCACCCAGGATGCATATGGTGGATATTTTCAAGAGGCATAAGCAACACGCGATTCTCTCTGAAACCAACAACTTCTGCCATACCCGAGACAGATTCACGCGATGAAAAAATCTCACAGACTTCACCTAAAGAGACATCAGGGCCTTCGGACTCGATAATGAGGCCCGTCACTTGCATCACCCGCCCTACTTTTTCAATGGCATGAAAATCATCCACCCGGCGTTCAAGCCAAGTGAAACTATCTGCAAAGGGTTTCTTCATGCCTTATCGACACCTCCAAGCTCTTTTTCAATTTTTTTAAACTTTGTCTCAAGACGTGCGTCAATCAGCCCCAATGAAGTGCGCATCATACAGTCTCCCGGGCGCAGCGTCATATCTTCTTTTAAGATAACTTTTCCAAAAGGTGTATTAGGATCAAAGCCTTCTAGGGTCTGAAGGTCTGAGGCGCTGAGCAGGACCTCCACGGTGTCATTACCCGAACAGTACTCAGACAAAAGCTCCTCGATCATGCCGCGCACGGCATCCCCATCCCATAGAATTCCTGACCACACTTTTTTAACGAGCTTGAGCGCAAGACCAGGCATCCGCCCATGCACAGCATCAACCATTTCGTTAAAAGCTTGATCGATATTCTTAACGAGAGATTCCTCCAGACTATGAAGCTCTTTTCGATACTCAACAAGCTGTTGTTTATAATACTGCTCAGCCGCTTGGTAACCGCGATCATAAGCCTCTTTCTCTATTTCACGCACCTCTTCAAGACTTTTATAAGCAGGCCCAGCATAGGTAACCTGAACACCCTGCAAAGGTGCTTCAAACTGAAGCACTTCTTCTTTAGCCAACACGTTGATCATCTCCCGAATCCAGTGAAATTTCGCCCTGTTCTTCCAACAATCGCACGCACTGAATAATGCGATCTTGTGCTGCCTCAACCTCTTTAAGTTTCACAGAACCAAGCATATCCATCTCTTCTTTAATGCCTTCTGCTGCACGTTTGGAAACGGATCCAAAAATAGCTGTTTTTAAGCGCTCCGATGCGTTCTTAAGAGCAATTGTCAGGTCGCCCATTTCAACCTCACGTGCAATACGCTGCAGATCTTGAAGCTCTAGTGTTACAAGATCTTCGAAGCTGAACATCTTCTTTCGAATAGCTGCTCCAAGATCTTCATCGGCTTCTTCAATCGCAGCAAGCACACCCTTTCGAAGATCTTTATCCATTAAGTTTAAAATCTGGGCAGTAGTATCTACCCCACCAGAGTCGCGCATTTCAACTTTATCGTCGCGAATGTGTGACTGTAGAGAACCAAGCATTCGATGCATATGAGACTTGGGTGTTTGCCTCATCCCTCCAATACGTTGCATAACCTGGTGACATAGCTCCTCAGGAAGTTTTCCTATTACTTTTGCAGCCTTCTCTTGATTGAGGCCTGAAAGCAAAAATGCAAGCGTTTGAGGTTGCTCATCGGCAACAAGGTTAAAAATCTGCTCGGGCTCCATACTATTAAGCGTGCCCACGATATCTGAACTGTGCTTTCCAGGAAGCATGTGACCGAGCCATTGCGCATTTCTTGTTTCGCGCTGCACGCGATCAATGACCTTCTTAACAAAAGACTGTCCGCCAATAAGTGCTGTCTGGCTTTCGCGAATAACGGATTCAAAGTCCTCCATGACACGCTTCTGAATATTACGATCAACAACCTGAAACTGAGCTATATCTTTGCAAATCTGCTCTGCTTCAACATCATCAAATTGCTGAAGAATCGCTGAAGTCGCCTCAGGACCCAGCATAACAAGAAAGATAGCTAACTTTTGTCGACGCGTCAGCTCTTCATAGGGAATATCTTCAACACGTGTCATGACTCAAAAGAATTAATTTTTCTCAGTGGAGGCCCATTGCTTTAAGGCAAGACCGATATTTTCTGGACGCTGCTGAATGAGCTGGTTTAAAGTATCTGCAGTCAGAGGTGCATTTTCAAGATCAACACCTCCAGCACCCACAGCGCCTTCTTCACCATGAAAAAGCTTAATCATGTCGCCTTGAGCCTTGTGGCGTTTAATCATCCGCATAAAAACAAAGAAGATCACAGCTGCTACCATCAACCCCGCAAGAGGCTTAATAAGATCCATCCACGGATAAGCATAGTCCACCCAGGAAACACCCCCGCCACTCTGAATCGTCGTATCCGTAAAGGGCATTTCTTGAAGCGTCACCTCGACATTGCCAGAAGTGGCCCCACCCAAAGCATTCACGACCATAACCTGCAATTGACTCATCGCTTCCTCTGAGCGAGCTACCGTCTTGGCAGCAGCGCCCCCACCTTCGGCCTTCATCGCAACAAAAACAGCTGCCGATATATGACGGATACTTCCAGGGGTTTTAACAACCTCTACGGTTGTCTCATTAATTTCATAGGAAATATTTTTGTTTTTATGGGTCTCTTGCGTGCTATTGGTAGGCACATCTTGTCCTCCAGCCTGGGTTGCAGGAATATTGCCAGCAACACCAGCAAGCGCTTGGCCTTGACGTGTCTCTGAGCTAATCGTCGTATCTTCTGTTTGCGTTTGACTACGAACGACCTGGCTCTCTGGGTCAAAGAGCCGATCAATCTTGGTTAAAGCATCGGTATCTACGTCAACAGAAACGCGGGCAACAACGTTATTCATACCCACAACGCGTCCAAGCATTGTTTCAACTTTCTCAGAAAAATAGGACTCGAGTTCTTGCCTATACTTAAGCTGGCCCGAGGACCCAGCAATACCTGTCTCTTGAAGCTCTTCAGAGAGAACATTGCCTCGCTGATCTACAACGGCGACATCTTCAAGCAAGAGGCCCTCTACGGAATTTGCAACAAGGAAGCGAACAGAATTAACCGACTCACGATCTAAGCGCATAGCACCCGTATCGACAAAGACAGAGGCGGTTGCCCGTCCCTTCACTGTATTCACAAGCAGCTTGTTCTCAGGCATGACCACCATAACACGCGCTGCCTTCACGCCATTGAGCTGAGCTATCGTCCTACTGAGCTCACCTTGAATAGCTCGAATGTAATTTGTGCGTTGAATAAAATCGCTGATGCCAAAATTACCTCGATCAAAAATTTCGTAACCAACACTGCCACCCTGAGGAATACCCCGTGTCGCCATCTCCATACGCACTTTAGCTACGCTATCACTAGAGACATAAACCGAAGTGCCGCTATCATTAAGCTTATAGGCAATCTCGTTTTGGTCTAAATACTCGACCACTTCAGCCATATCCTGTGTATCCATCCGCCCATAGAGCAAGCGATAGTTGGGACGACCACTCCAATAAAGCATGCCTAGCATGACAGCCATAATACCGAATGAAGACATCACAAGCGTGATGCGCTGATTCATCCCTAATTGAGACCAAAGAAGCTGTATTTGTTCGAGTAATTTTTTCATAAAAGATTACTTATAAAAATAAACTTAACCAACATTAATGCGCATGAGCTCTTGAATGGACTCTACAGTCTTATTGCGTGTTTCAACAAGCATCGCAAAAGCAAGCTTAGACTCTTCTTGAGCAATAATCGCACCATGCAAATTATTCGACTTCCCTAAAAAAATGTCACGCATGGCCACTTGCCCAGCTTTATCCTTCTGGTCGACATAGTTAACAACACTGCTTAACACATCTTCAAACTGAGGACCCGTACTGCCAATGCGAACGGGCGTCCGATCAATGAGCCCGCCTAGTTTCTGCTGCGCATCAATACCCGCCTTTTGCAAGGCTTCAAGATCAGGTGCATCGGGAACGCCAAAAGCCTTGAGTGTTTTAGCAAAGTCTACTTGGTCTGCCGTCTGAGCCTTTTGCAGATCTTTCAGGGCTTCAGCATCGACTCCAGGGGCCTTAAAGTTTTGCAAAAACGATGTACTTAAACCTTGGATCGAATCGAATAACGACATAATAAATCCTCACAAAAATTAGGCCTTTCCAATGGAAAGCGTCTTGTTAACGAGCTCTTTAGAGGTCTGAAAGGCTGTTAAGTTTGCCGTGTAAGCATGGGATGCGGTGATGAGATTAACCATCTCTTCAGACATTTTAACATTGGGCATAAGCACCATACCCTCATCATCAGCATGCGGATGATGAGGCTTATAAATGCGCTCTCCGGGCTCTTTGTCACTCACAATGCCGCTCACACGAACAGACTGCATTAGAGAGTGCGCTGCATTAGCTCCTTGGGCTTTATCTAAAAATGCCTCAAAGGCCACCTCCTTCCGCTGATAAGGCTGACCGTCAGCATCGCGCGTCGTAAAGGCATTGGTGATATTTTGCGCAGTCACTTCAATACGCGTTTTCTCTGCATCAAGCGCAGAAGCCGTCATCTGAACACCAGGGATTAAGTCCATTGCTATATGTTTTTACCGGTTATAGCTGTTTTCACCCGAAGCAATGAGTCTGTCAGATAACGACTCACAAGGTCGTGATCGAGTGCATTCGTCGTCATGGTCATCACTTCTTTCTCCAAATCAACAGTATTACCATCTGGGCGAACGGCCTTAGCATTAGGGTCGTGCTCCAAGCTAAACTCCATTGATTGAAGCTTACTGAGCTCATTATTTTCTAGGTAGCGTGCAAAATCAGTCTTTTCGCCCTCTTTCACCTGAACACGCTGAAACTTAGGTGTCTCCAAATGCGCGATGTTTGTAGTATTAGCACGATGGTTCAAGTCAATGAGGTCCATCATTTTCTTTGCCGCTACGTAATTGCCCCCGTCAAGTCCAATACCTTCAATCATAACAAGGTACAAGAAAAGCAAGCCCTATGCCAATTCTCCCAAAACTAGCACAACTCAATATTTATCAATAAATTGCAAAAACAAGAAAATACCGAGTATAAAAAGATCAGCAAAGATGCCTTCAAAAGGGATTTTTTTTCCGAAGGCAAAGACTTAAAAGGCTTAAAAAGATAAACAAAAATTATTTCCACAAAAAATAAATTCTTGGGTAAAAAGCTCGCGTATTATGCCGATAGAATTAAAGTGTAATGCCAGAGCATGTAATACCCTACTCGATTACCCTAATCCCGAACAACTTCTACCCTAACATTTCAGCAATGCCCCAAGCTATGCTGAAAATTTGTTTCCATTGATTTGTGGTGCTATGAGCATTTCATCTCTTTTATCGACGTCACCCAACGAGATCACTGAATCAACAGCCTCAACGATTCCTCTCTTTAAAAGCTGCCAAATGGTTCTCGATGCCAAGGGCGTTATTCTGCACCATCAGGCAAACGCGCACGACTGCATTGGCTATCCAGAAGCAAATCTCACTGGAAAAACGCTCAATGAGGTATTATTTGCCATCCACCCTCACTGGACGGAGTTTTTAACCGAAGAAACACCTCCAGAAAATGGTTTTCTCCCTTGGGAGGACAGCCAAAAACAACATGCATTTGGGCTGAGCATTCAAACCCTACACCTTAACGAGCATTTTTACGTAACACTAGCCCCTGCTCTTGCTCCAAGAGACACATTGCGCAATGCATCGCTCCTGGACATACCCCTGGACACAGAAACAGTCAGCCAACTATTTCTCCGCTTGCAAACAGCAGAGAGTCGGATGGAAACCTACATGCACCACTTTCCCGGAATTTTCTTTAGTCAACGCGCAGATCTCTCTTTCAGTTACTTGGGCCCTCAATTTGAGTCTACTTTTGGGATTAATCCTAATCGAATCCAGCGAAGCAGTCATGAGTTTTTGCAGCTCATTACCGAAAAAGACCTTCCCATTTTCTTATCAAAACTGGAAAAACACTCAAGTAATGCAAGTACATTTAACATTACATACAGACTGAAGCACCCAACCGAAAACTCCATTCATCATTTTCTCGATGTCCGCACACCTATTCTTTCTCCAGCAGGGCTCTTACTTGGCTATGAAGGTGTCTGGCTTGATATCACACGCCAAACCATTGCTGAAAATAGGCTCACACGCAGTGTCTGGAAAGAAAATATAGCCACCTTAACACGCGGACTTATCCATGATTTTAGCAACATCATGGCAGGCATTCACTCTATAAGCGAGCTTTATGGCGACTCGATAAACAAAGAGCATGATTGGTACGGGGGCATTCATCAAATCAAAAAGAGTTCACGCGAAGCCCAGCAAATCGTCCGAAGAATCATTGATCTTAACCGTGAAGTACCTGGAAAACGCGGCTATCACAACTTAGAAACACTCACACGTGAGCAAGCAGAACTCATTGAGATGATTCTCCCAAGAAATATTAAAATCACGGTAAAATCATCCGGCGAAGAGCTTCCTGTACATCTAGACGATGTACAGTATCGACAAACGCTGCTTAATCTGGCCATCAATGCGCGCGATGCCATGGAAGAGTATGGAGGGACGATTGAAATCAGCCTAAGTTCTATTCACTCAGGAGATTTCTTTGGTAAAAACGAACAAGCACCACAAAATGGAGCGCTCATTTGCATCAAAGACAACGGGTGTGGCATCGAAGAAAAACATTTAACCAAAATATTTGCCCCTTTCTTCACAACCAAGGAAACAGGCAAGGGCTCAGGCTTTGGTCTCTACAACACTAAGATATTTATTGAAGAAAATAAAGGTATCATAGACATTGAAAGCACACCCAACCAAGGAAGCTGCTTTTACATCTACCTGCCTCTAACAAACTTCGATGAAGACATTCAAAGCGAACCCGCACAGGATAAGCGTCCCCAAATAGCCGTTTATGCAGATCAGGATGCAGAAGATTTCGACATCGTAAAAAACCTACGCGAATCCCACTTCGAAGTTATTACATTTCAAGAAAAGGAGAAACTCGTTAGACACCTCAAGGAAAATGATCTTTTCCCTGCCTCATCCACGGTACTACTCATTGATATTGGAGAATCCTCAAGCATCCAAGAGACTCTCGTTACGCTACAAAGCCACCACCCCAAAGGAAAATACATCCTTCAATCTCAATCGCACGCCTTAGAAATGCTGCCCAACACATTTTCTGAAAACATTCATCTAATCCTTGATGAATCGATCTCTCCAGGCAATGCACTTAAAAAAATCCAAAAACTCATTGAACGCGATGTCTGAAATCTCTACGATCAACATACTCGTTGTCGACGACGAAGAAATAGTCCTTTTAGCACTTTCTGAGACACTGGAACAGGAAGACTGCTATAAAGTCTTTAAAGCCAGTACCGTCAGCGAAGCTCTTGAGATTGTAAAGACACAAGAACTTTCTGTTATCATATCCGACCAAGTCATGTCCGAGATGACTGGACTTGATTTTCTTTGCCAGGCAAGAGAGATCCAGCCACACGTATCCACGATACTCATCACGGGCGTGCTCAACCTTAAAACAATTGTAGCTGCGATCAACAAAGGAGAAATTTACCGCTTCATCGCAAAACCTTGGATTCGCGAAGAGCTTCTCACCTGTATCCAAAATGCAGTTCATCGCTACGAACTTATCGTTAGCAATGAAGCTCTCCAGAAAAGAACCCAAGAACAAAACGCAACGCTTGAGGTACAGATTAAGCAGCTAATCGAACAACAAGAAAATCTCGATAAAGCCCATACAGGCCTTCAAGAAAACTTCAAACAATCGCTGGAACTTTGCCATAAGATTATAAGTACTTACAATCCAATGCTTGGCAAAGAAACGCTTACTGTTGTCAAGCTATGCAACGCAATGATGGAGGATGCCGATTTAACGCCTGAAGAAAAGCGAACGCTTCAAGCCAGTGCATGGCTCCACAAAATTGGCCTACTCGGCGTATCCAGATCTGTCATCCACAAAGCACGAAGACATCCGGATGAACTCACTGAAAACGAACGCTTACTCATTCGCAACCACCCAACCTACGGCGAGACCATTGTTTCCATGGTCGAAAACCTTACAGAGGCAGGTAAAACCATTCGCGCGCAGTACGAACATTGGGATGGCACAGGATACCCTGATGAGTTACACAAAGAAGAAATATCACTGCCTGCTAGGTTACTAGCCATTGCTGTTCACTACTCAGAATCTTCTTTATCCAATGAGAGAACGATTAAAGAAATCGAAAAGCTTTCGGGAACTCAATTTGATCCAGAGTGTGTTCGTATTTTCACGAAAGCAACACATCTTGTAAATCTCCCTAAGCGCGTAAAAGAAATTCTTTTTGCGGAGCTAGCCACAGGCATGATCCTTGCCGAGGATATCCACAGCCCAAGCGGCTTACTCCTCATTCCTGAAGGCAGTTGCATAATGCCAAAGACTTTAAGAAAAATGACAGAACATAACGAAGTAGACCCTATCACCGAAAGACTCTTCGTCTATGCCTGAGGTTCCGTTGGCATTGCTGCTAAAATACCTTCTAAGTTTAAACTAGGAACTATCTCGGTGAAAAATGCTTCTTCTCTAAAAAGGTAAGAGAAACCACCTGTCCCTACAACGATCATCTCAGCATTCTTAAAATACTCTTTGCGTATACGCTCAGAAACCGCCTTCACACCGGCAATTTGCGCGTAGTAAAGACCAGCCTGTATGCACCCTGCTGTTGAATCAGCAAGAACGTCCTTAGGGCGAGCCACCTCGACAGGCTTAAGTAAAGCAGTTCCTCCTGTAAGAGCCTCCATCGATAGCATGAGCCCAGGAAAAATAACCGCCCCCAGAAATTCTTTCTTGGCGTTGACAGCACAAACGGTTGTTGCTGTACCAAAGTCTACCACGACGACATCTTTACCTGGATGCCGCTCTGTTGCGGCAATTGCACCGGCAATTAAATCAGACCCCACCTCTTCTGGCTTTCGATAGATAATCTTAACCTTATCCTGACTTAAACCCGTCAAGAAATAAGGCGGACTTGAAAACAAAGCCTTACAGGCATCTTCCAGTGCCTGGTTGACACGAGGAACAACCGAACTAATGCCCACCTGTGCGATACTCCTTGGCTTTAAACCACAGGCCTCAAGTTGTTCCTCAAAAAAGTTTTTTACAACGGCAGAAGAATCTCCCTCCTTTGTCGGCAAAGAAAAAAGACACTGAGGGCCTTCGTGAGTGTAAACACCACAAGAAATCCTCGAATTCCCGACATCGATGAGCAAAGTGTATACATCTTTTTCCTTTGCCTGTGAATTCTCTAAAGCACTCAACATAAAAACACCTACTAAAAACGCCTTACAAAAACGAAAACTTATCATCATATGCGAAGACTTAATAAGACTAAATTGCTTGAATTTACCTTGAAACACTCTCAACGCAAGCATGGAAAACCACGCCTCTTTGCTGTAAAAACTTAATATTATTCGATAACGACCGATATTACCCAAACATGGGACCCCTTCTTGTAGCAAGCATAGCGAGCAGTCTCCCGAGCATCGTCTCTGCCGGAGAAAAACTACTCGAGAAAACAACGCCAAAAGCAGCTTCGACGCTTAATGCAGCCAAGCAAGCTATGAATGCTGCTAAATATACTTCATTTGAGCGGCAATTGAATACACCTGAACAAATAACTCCCAAGCCCATAAGTCTAAGTAAGTATCTGCGTGCAGAGGGGTTGCACAATCAAGCAATGCTCAAAGAACATACCTTTCATCTAGAGCATCAATTCAGGTCACACCCAGACTTAGCTCATTGGATTCACTCACTCCCTGAGAGCTCAACCTTAGAACTTGGCTACAACGAAAAGGATCAGCTCACCATCCAAACAGAAAGCGGCTTTTATCAAACTATTGACCCCAAAACGCCACTAGGCGCACTTGCCTCAAGAATATTCGAACTGCGCACGCTAGAAAATCTAGCATCCTCAACAGCGGGCATTCCACTCACCAATCTAGCGCAATCAACGTCTCAACTTCGTCATCATGGATTCTTTAAGCTAGTCTAGTGCAAGCATTTTAACAACAAAGATCTAAAACCGCATTAACTCTACTGTAATGCGGTTTTTATTATATTTTCAAGCTTTGGCATTGCATCAAAAAGCTTGGGGCTTAAGATTGGAATGATGCCTCTCTCCTAGTTTATTAAGGATTTTTTTATGACGAGCACTTTTACCTCTCAGAAAAACTGCCATGTCGTCCCTATCGGGAATATGGAAATTCTCGACAAGCCAGACATTGAGCTCTCAGTCTACGCACTTGGGCCTAGCGGCCTGGTTATATTATATGATGATACAATCCCTGCAGGAGGGCTCCTCCACTACATGCTTCCGGATTCGTCACTCTCCCCAGAGCGTGCTATCAACCAACCCAATCTTTTTGCCGATACCGGCATACAGCCTCTAGTCGAAAGCTTCATACAACGCTTCGGCTCAAAAAAAGAAAATATCAAAGTATTTCTCGCTGGTGGATCAAACGCTCAAACAGAAAACGACTCTCTTAAAATCGGTGAAAAAAACATCGAGCAAGCCAAAAGCTTTCTTGAGCAAGCAGGCCTTAAAGTTACAGTAGAAGAAACAGGCGGCCTCAACAACCGTTCACTTCGCTTCAACACCGCCTCCGGCATCATTAAAGTGAAGATCAACTCTGAATTTAAAGAATACCAACTCAAATGAAGCTCGAGCTCTTTGTAGAACAAATTAAGAAGCTGCCACCTGCCCCGCAGATCTTACCCAAGCTGATGAAGCTTCTCGCCAGCGAAGATTCTTCTTTTGACGAAATCACCCAGCTAGTCAGCGTAGATCTTTCACTCACTGCCCAAGTACTTCGCTTGAGCAACAGTGCCTACTACGGAATGGGCAGCAAGACGTACGACCTCGAAGAAGCCATCCAACGCATCGGCTTCAAAGAAGTGTACAAGCTCATCGCTCTCATCTGCAGTAAGGAACTCATGGACCATGAGCACGAGACCTTTGGCCTAGAAAAAGGTGAGCTTTGGCGCTACTCCCTTGGGAGTGCCATCGTCATGGAAGACCTCGCTGCAGACCTAGGCGTTGTCCCTACAACCGCCTATACTATTGGTCTACTCCATACCATCGGCAAGATTGCTATCAACCAAGCCTCCACAGGCATTTACAAAGAAGTCTTTGAAAAACTAGAATCCGAAGAAGGCAAAACCCTCGCGGACGCAGAAAAAGAAGTCCTGGGTTTCACTAATGCGCAAGTAGCAAGTTTCTTCCTCAAAAAATGGGACTTCACTGCAGAAATTTACTGGCCTATCGAGTATCAATTCAAGCCTACTATCGCCGAAGGCTACAAAAAGGAAGCTTGTATGCTTCACCTCTCTATTTGGATCGCCTCTCACCTTGGCGTCAATGGAGGTCGAGGCGTCTGGGCTTTTGAGTTAAATTCAAAGGCCATTAAGTTTCTAAAATTCTCTGAGATGCAAGTCCAAGAATATCTCCTTAAGGCACACGACAACTGGCAAAAAGCCCAAGAGCTTTTGTCTATTTAGGGTACACATCTATCTCATGCATGTTAATGAGCGGCTTGAGCGTTTCTTATCTCAACGTCCCCAGGTGGATCCTAGTGCTTATATTGCTCCCAGTGCAGAGCTGTTAGGCGCTGTCAGCATAGGCCCTCAAAGTAGCGTTTGGCCTAAATGCGTCCTTAGGGCAGACATCAATACCATCCATATCGGCCGAGCAAGCAACCTTCAAGACGGCACGATAGTCCATCTCGCCGATGATCATCCTACACATGTGGGGGACTATGTCACCGTTGGGCACGGTGCCATCTTACACGGTTGCACCATCGAAGATGCCTGCCTCATTGGCATGCGAGCGACGATTCTCGACGGAGCCATTATCGGCAAAAATAGCCTCATTGGAGCCCATACCCTAGTTACGATGCACACAAAAATTCCTCCCGGCTCCCTCGTCCTAGGGTCTCCTGCTAAAGTAGTGCGCGTGCTCAGTGAAGAGGAACAGGCTCAACTCAGCTCCTGGGCAGAAAAGTATATTCACGTAGCTAAGGCGCACCACAAAAATAATACTAAACAATCAACAAGTAAAACTTAGGATTGCCAGAAAACAAAAAAGGCATACTGTTGATATCAAGCCTGTTTCAACACTCAAACGTTATACTACTATGGATCAACCCACTCAACAGACTAAAATAAAGCGCCGCTCAGGGTTCTCCCTCATGGAAATGCTCGTTGTCATCGCTCTGATCGCGGGGATCATCGGCCTTGTTGTTGCCAACCTCGACGTCATCCTTGGCTCAAATAAGGAGAAGATCGCAGAAGTCTTTGTCAACGAATCCATTAAAACGCCACTCATGGCCTATCGCATCAATGTCGGCAACTATCCAACAACCGATGAAGGCCTCAACGCTTTAATCACCGCCCCTCCTGAAAAAGCCTCCCGCTGGAAAGGCCCTTATATCGACAAAGTCCCTCTGGATCCTTGGGGTAACCCCTATCACTACAGCTACCCCGGCACGCACAATCCCAGCCGCTACGATGTCTGGTCAAGTGGGCCTAATGGCACGAGCGACGACGCTGACGACATCGGCAACTGGGAGAAAAAGTAAAGCACTATGAGTATCGGGCGCTTCCGTAAGGCATTCAGCCTTTTGGAGGTTATTATTGTCCTATTTCTTATTGCGGCCGTTTCAGCCGTTCTAGTTGCGAATTTCGATTCGCTGATTCGCGGCTTTCAGCAAAAGAGCCTGCGTGAGGTCTTCTATCAAGCCCTCCGCGAAGGTCGTTACCAAGCAGGCTTCCTCAAAGAGCCTTGCACGCTTCGTTTTGACAAGGAAAAGGCAAACTTTGTCATCCTCAGCCAATCCGAAAAGCCCCTGGCAACATTCCCGACCAATCTCCCCCCGGATGATGTCTTTTTCGAAATGACACTTATCCTTCCCAACCCAGACCCTCAGGGCTCCTTAGAGTTCAAGCTAGAAGATCACCCAACACCATCGCTCTACATCAGCCCCTTAGGCTATACACCTCCTGTATCCATTGAGTTTAAGGAGAACAAGGAAACACAGACACTTCTCTTAGACCCCTTCTCGACAACAGCTCTCCCAATGCCCAAAGACAGAGAGGAGAACCCCTCATGAGGAGGTCGCGCACAGCTTTTTCCCTGGTCGAAGTGCTCCTTGCGCTAACGCTCTTTGCCATTGCCGTAACGGCACTCTCACGCAGCTGTTTTTATGCACTTTCAAGTCAAGAAGCCCTCAAGAAAAACCCCTCGCTCGATCAAGACTTTCGCTTCGTCCGCCAACACATGCTTGGCCTTGAAAAGCAAGAAGATGTCGAAGAAGGCGGCACTCTTGAAACGCTCAACTCGGGTGAAGCCACTTGGAGCGTAAGCGTTGAAACCACGGACATTCTTGACCTTTTTAAGGCCGCCCTCACCGTAGAGTTCCCAAGCGCCGATGACAACAAGGGCATTACACGCGAAGAAACCCTCTACTTGCTTCGCCCTCAATGGACATCTCCGGTAGATCGCTCCAACCTTCTCCAAGAAAAGAAAAACAAGCGCGATGATTTCTAAGAAGCCCATCAAAGCACTCAGGCGCGGTTTCACCTTGATAGAGGTCGTCTTAGCCATCGGCATCGGGAGCTTTCTCATGATGTCTGCAACTTTTTTTCTCTTCTCCTTAACGCAGCTCTATATCAACACCCAGACTGACCCTCTTTTCGACGAACACATCAACAACGTCCACAATTTCCTCCGCTACACCTTTCAGACCGCAGCACCACCGAGTGACTCCAAGCAATCATCCTCAAGCTCTAGCAAAGAAAGCACTCCAGCACTTACATCCCCTCAAAAATACACCAAAAAAACAGAAAGTAAAAACGGCAGTTCGCCCAACCGGATCACCTGGGCTAAGCCCGATGCGCTCGACACCCTGAGTGACTCTCTATTGAGCTTTAAGCTCAACGAACGCATTCCCTTTCTCGTCTGGGAAGATGGCCCCTTACCCAGCGTTACGGCCTATCTCTACTTCACCCAAGAACTCGGTCTGTGCCTCCTCTGGCAAACCAAAGACCAACAAAACGAAGATAAAATCCAACGCACGCTCATCTCAGCTCTGGTAAAAAAAGTCGAGTACGAGTACTACGACAACGAGAACAACAAGTGGGAAAAGTCCGAAACACCGCTTGAGGCCTCCTCTGGCGAATTGCGCATGCCTGTCGCCCTCACACTCACATTCTCCGACCACGGCCTCGAAAAGACGGCCCGCATAGGTCTTCCCTTTAGCAGCTCCAATAATGCGCTCATCTATTAAACAGAAACGCTCGCGCAAGGGCGCCATCTTGATCGCCACACTCGGCCTCATATTATTGATGACGATCCTCGTCGTCGAATTCCTAAAGCTATCCTTCTCTGAGCTCAAGCGCTTAAGCCTCGAGGCAGACCAAGACGAACTACGTGCCTACGCTTACTCCAGCCTAGAAATCACCCTAGCCGTCCTGGCAGAGATCAAAACTTTAGACGGAGGGCTCTTCACGCCCGCACAGGGCTGGGGCACGCCCTTGGCCTATGCTGCAGTCGAGTTTCCCGAAGACATCAAAGTCCAAGTTCGCATCGAAGACCTCTCCGGCAAGGTCCCCCTCTCACTGAGGACAGACCCAACCATCCTAAATACCTTCTTTGAAAAGCTTGGTTTTTCAAGCAGCGATGCAAACACGCTTACAGACTCGTTGCTCGACTGGGTCGATGAGGATGACAACGCCCGCCTCAACGGTGCAGAGTCTTCGTACTACGAACGCAAAGATCCTCCCTACAAGCCCACCAACGAGCCACTCACGAACTACGAGGAGCTTCACTATATCCAGGGTTTCGAAGAATTATTTTTTGATGAAAATAGCGTACCTAATGAGGCCTTCGCTAAGCTGAAAGACAACACCACCCTTGCTGGCACAGGGCCGATCAACGTCAACACCGCAAGTCCCATTGTCCTAGAAGTCCTCGAAGACGTTGCCAATATCGACCGCCAGAGCATCCTCGACAAACGCGAACAATACGCCAACGGGTCGATCAACGCTAGCGAAGCCATGCTTAAATCCAATAAAGATCTCAACCTAGCCGTTCAAGAAGGTACATCCAAGGAAAAACCTTTTTACGGCTTCAACAGCACGCTGCTAAAAGTAAACATCCGCGCCTACCATGGAGACAATCTCTTCGAGCTCAACACCCTCCTTGAAGCAAGCGCTTCGAGCGCCTCTAAAGACAAAAAAAATAACCAAAAATCATCGAATAAAAGCACTAACAATACCTCTGAAGACGCTCAAAATAAGCCCAATGCAAAATCCAGCACATTCACAATACTTAAGCTTGTCGAAAACGCTCCTCTTGATTAACGTTAATGCCCTGTGAAACTATCCAAGGTAGATCTTAAAAATTTTTTATTAAAAATTCGCGCTCAGCTATCGGCTCCGCAAGAGCCCGCAATGGAGGATGTCTACCTCATCCCAGCGCACTTATTCTTCTCCCACAAGGTATCCCTTCCGGAAGCCATCAGCGAGGCCGAAATTCACTCCCTTGCAGAGCTCACCCTAGAAGAGCTCTCCCCCTTCCCCATCGAGCAACTTGCCTGGGGCCACGTTTATGACGACAAGCACCTCCTCATCTACGCGGCCTCTAAAGACCGTACCAAGGCGGACGACATGGCACGGCTCCAAGCAGCCTACCACGTTTTTCCATCCTTCCTCTCATTCTGGAACAAGCAGGTCGACAAAACAGGCATCTACTTTCTAAGAAGCAAAAACTCCCTATCGGCAGTGCTCGTCGAAGCAGGCTCTCCGATCCCCACCCCTTTGAAGACGGTCGAGCTAGCTGAGGATGAGCTTGAGGGCGAAGCTCTCTTCAAGGCTAAAGATGCTCTCATCCAAGGTCTCGATGGAGGCTCTACACCTATAGACGCTGGGGTCTACCACGCCTTCCCTCCAGAAATTCTTTCGGATGGCTCTGTCGCCTTAAACCTTGACTATCAAGCCTCTGCAGACGCTCTCCCAGAGCCTGAGTACCCCACAGTCTTCAAGCCTAATGAGTCCACCTGGCATGCCGACGTTCGCAATATGGCCCTCAAGGCCTCCTTTAAAAAAGCCCGCCAGCGCAACAAGCTCCTCTGGAAAAGCATCCAATTCGCCGGTGCCGTCGCACTGATCATCATCCTGCTAGACCTCACTACACTTACGAGCCATTGGGTCGCCAAGGCCCGCCAGCGAAAGATCGATCATCAACGTCCGGAAGTCTCCCAGGTCGAAAATAATCAACAACTCCTCGACAAGGTGGAGCAATTCTACAACCAGGAGACGATGCCCTTCGACATGCTGGACATCCTCAACCAAAAGCGCCCCAAGGCGATCTACTTCACCAACGTCACCGTCAGCAGCTACAACACGATCGAGGTCAAAGGCATCGGGGACAACGTAGAAGCGGTCAACAGCTACACAGATGCACTCCGCAATGACCCTAAAGCCCAATCCGCCGAACTTGTCGATATCGTCACCCGCAAGGGCAAGGTCAACTTCACCCTCAAAGCCACACTCAACATGGAAAAGGAAGGGTCTCCTCTCTAATGCTTTTCATTCGCAATCTCATCAAACGGCTCAAGGCCTTCTTCGAACGGAAGACCTTACGCGAAAAAACGCTCCTGTGCGCCATCATTTGGCTCTTCATACTTACCTGGCTCACGCTCGGTCTAAAGCGTTGCCAAAAAGTCCGTGGAGACTTATCTCAGACCTCAAAAGACCTCGCCTACCAAGCACTCTGGCTCTCGAATGCCGCCTCTATTGACGCGAGCCTCAAAGAAGTTCTCAGCCGCCTCAACCCAGAGAGGACGTACACGAGCTCCCAGCTCGTCGGCAAGGTAGACCGTTTTGCCCGCGAGGCTGGCATCCAACACGAGACATCCTCACCTAAAACCGAGCAGAGCGAAGTCTTCGAAATCCACTCGCTAACAGTCTCCGTCAAACAAGCCCCGATGGAGAAGCTCATTGCTTTCGATGAAAAGCTGAAGAAGGACTTTCCCTACATCACCCTGGAAGACGTTCGGATCACCGGCAACAAGAGCAACCCCACCCTCCTAGATGCCCGCTTTACCATCACCTCTTTTGAATTGAAGAAATCTTTAAATGCTGATACAAGTAGCTAAAATGAAATCGCTTATGAATACGCATCACCTGCGCAAGGCCTCTTTTCTCGGTCTCTTTTTAATTAGTTTTATTACTCTCTTATCTAGTGTTCAGCTTCTTGCTCAAACAGATGGCTCAGCTCCTTCGAATGAGCAACCCTCTGAAGGTCAAGACCCTGCATCACCCAATCCCCCTGCAGAGCTCCCCCCTGTCAGTGCAAGCACCCAGCTTGCCCAAGCAGAAGCCAAGAAAAACGCTCCACTCCCTCCAGCGCCTAACACTCCACTGCCCCCTCCAGATTTCAGCTCCCTTCCCGCCCCTGAGGATATTAATTCCGAAGAAGAAGCCATGGCGGCCCTCGAGGCCCTCTTCAAAATGATCGAGGCTGAAGCTGCAGCCCAAGGCGAAAGCGGCCCACCGATCCCCCCTCCTTCAGAGCTTTTTGGCATTCCTCCATCTCAAGCAGGCGGGGGGGGCCCTCGCCCAGGGCCTCCAAGTTCGGGCTCTTCCGCTGCTGACAGCACCCAAGAAAAAGACGGCATGATCGGTCCCATTGTCCTCGTTGACGAGACAGCGCACCAAGTCGTCGAGCTTCTCCAAAAACTCACCGGGAAGACGATCCTCATGCAGCAAACACTCCCCCCTCTTAAGGTTAACTTCAACAGCATCAAGCCCCTCCCACGCGAAGAGGCCATCATCGCTTTAGAGAGTGTGCTCAGCTTAAACGGGGTCGCCATCACTCCCGTTAACAAAGACTTTCTCAAGGCCGTCCCTACAGTCGGCATCAACACCCAAGCCCCGGAGATCCTGGAAAACCCAGCTCTAGACAAGCAGCCCAGCCAAAAAGTCTACTCCAAGTTCTACACGCTCAACTACCTCAGCACGGAGGAAGCCCTCCCCATGCTTCAGCCTTTCTTGACACCGGGCGTCTCCTCCATCACCCCCTTTCCCAAGTCAACGGCTCTTCTCATCACAGATGCTTTGATCAACCTCCAACGCGTTGAGACAGTCCTCCTCCATGCAGACAGGCCGGTCCAAATGCGCGAGGAAATTCTATTCTTCCCCCTCGAAAACATCACCGCTGCCGAGATGCAAAAGCGCCTCGAGCAACTTTACGACAAATCCCTCAAAAACTACCTTCAAGGCTCCACCACATTTGATGCTGACGAACGCACCAACCAATTCATCGTCATCACCCATGCGAGCAACATTCCCACTATCCGCCGCTTTGTTGACAGCCTAGATGTTGACTCGGCCCCCATCACCCAAAGCCGCGTCTTCACGCTCAAGCATGCCGACGCGCCCAAAGTGGTCGAGGTCATCCAACAAATCATCAATGGCCAAAAACAGTCCGTTAAAGACAAGGAAAAAGACCTCAAGAAAAACACCACTACTCCCGAGCTTTCCGTTCCTGGCAGTAGTGGAGATGGTGGCCAAAACAGCCTTCAGTTCAGCGACTACATCACCATCGTTGCCGACGAGCGTAGTAACGCCATCGTCACTTACGGCACCCGCTCTGATTTATCTCAGGTCGAAAATCTCGTCGAAGAGATTGACGTTCTCCTGCCTCAAGTCCGCATCGAAGTCGTCATCTCAGAGGTCACCTTGAATGACGATTCACAGCGCGGTATCGACTCATTCGGCATCACTTGGAATGAAAACGGCAGCGGTGTCCTCTCTACAGACATTAAAGGCCCTCAATCCTCCAAAATTGCCAACAGGCCCTTCACGCTGACAGCAAGCGGCAACAGCATTGCTAACGCCTCAATCAACGCTCTTCTGCAAACAGCACAGCGCAACAACAACGTCTCGATTCTCTCAGCACCGACGATCGTAACCACACACAATCAAGAAGCCACGATTGAGGTCGTGCAGCAGCGTCCTATCATCACTGCCCAAAATACAGATGTCACAAACACCAACTCCATCACCAACACGATTAACTATAAGGACATTGGGATCACCCTGAAGGTGAAGCCACTCATCGGCATTGATGGTGTCATCCAAATGGAAATCACCCAAAAGGTTGAAGACGTCTTCGGCGAACAAGAAATTAACGGTGTTAACCAGCCACTGATCGGTAAGCGCGAGGCGAAATCCTTTGTAAGCGTGAGCGATAAGGAGCTCATCATTCTCGGTGGCCTCCAAGAAAACAAACACACCGAGACCGAGCGCAAAATGTTCATCCTCGGCCAAATGCCCATCATCGGGAGTCTTTTCACGAGCGTCATCAAGGAGGATGAAAAGCGCGAGCTCATCATCTTCATCAAGCCTCACCTCATCGCCACCCCTGGCAAAGGTAATGAAGATGCCGAGGCCGTCCTCCTCCACACAGACACCCGCGAAACCGTCGAGTCTTACTTAGAAAATGGCGAGTGGCCCAAGGAAGAAGAGAAAAAGCCAGCCAAGCCTAAAAAATCAACCCTCATGCGCTCTGGGCCCCGCAGGTCTTAACCGGCATCATAATAGCCAAGCATCATGCTATTATTATCCTTCAGGCACTTACTCTTTGGTTTTGCACTCAGCCTAATAGCGGTACCATTCGCGCTGGCAAACACCGAAAGTCTCATCAAAAATTCCCCCTTCGTCCCAGAAGGCTACACGCCATCGCCTTCACCAAGCCCAGGTATTATCGGCAGCGGCAAAGCGGGCAACCGCAAGCGAAGCGGCAAACTCGAATTCCGGGGCTCCGCCAAGATAGACGGTCAGTGGTACTTCAGCATCTATGAAACTAAGAAGCGTCGCGGTTACTGGGTCCGCATGAATGACTCTAGTGGAGAGTTCCTCGTAACGAGCTACAACCCGCAAGATCAATCCATCACCGTTCAAGATGCCTCAGGTCCTCAAACACTCAAGCTCAAGGAACCCTCACAAAGGCGATACCCAGGCTCTGCTTTAAGCCGGCCGCTACGCAGCCCAGCAAACAGCGCAGCCTCCAAAAACAACAAAACGGCAACGCCCTCCTCACGAGCCGGCCAAAAAAACGTATCGCCGCGCAACAGCTCAAGCTCCAAGAGTGGCTCCTCTAAGAGCCTTCCTCCAGATATTCCTCCCGAACTCATCCCTCTCTTTGAAAGCCTAAAGTAATTTTATAATTTCACTGCCTGATGATGACTTCCGTCACCCAAGAGTTAGATACACTACTAGAGCCACTCACGCCCGAACAGCGCGAAGAGCTACTCTTAAAGCCTCTCGAAGAGCGCTTGCGCAGCCTCGCTAAAATGCTCGAGATTTCAGACAATGAAGCCCTTGAGCGCGTCAGCAAGGCTTGCAATATCCCCTTTGTAGAGAAGTGGGCTATGCACGAAAACCCAGAAGGCTGTATCCCTCTTCGGCTCATCCACGAGTATCAATGCCTTCCCATCGAGCAAGAGGGCGACGATGCGGGCCTGCACCTCATCGCACCTTGGCCACCCACCACACTCATGAGCGAGTGGGTCTATGCCGTCACAGGCAAAAAGCCCCAGTGGCACCTCGGCAATCCCAACTTCATCGCTAAAAAAATCACCGAGAGCTTCGGCGTCGGTGCAAGCAGCCTTCGCGAGTCGGAGATCGACGAGCTCATCGAAAGCGAAGCTGAGGGCATGTCCGCAGAAGACGAAAACGCCGCCATCATCCGCTTCGTTAACGAAATCGTCACCCAAGCCATCAAGGACCGCGCTACCGATATTCACTTTGAGCCCCAAAAAGAAACCCTCAAGATCCGCTACAGGATCGATGGAGAGCTCGTTCCGGTTAGCCTCCCTCAAGACCTCGTTCGCTATCAAGGCGCCATCATCTCTCGCTTGAAGATCATGGCCCGCCTCAATATCTCTGAAAAACGCCGCCCACAAGATGGCCGCATCACGTTCGAAGCCGCCGGCGAATCACTCGACATTCGGATGTCCACCCTCCCGACCATGTACGGGGAAAGCGTCAGTTTGCGTCTTTTAAGTCAAAAGGGCCAACCGCTCACTATTCAAGAGCTCGGCTTTCTCCCTCAAGACGAAGCGATGGTCGGTCGCACACTTCAGCGCCCCCACGGCATCATCCTCGTCACAGGGCCAACGGGCTCGGGTAAATCAACGACCCTCACCGCCTTTATTCGGCAGATCAACACCCCAGGGCGCCGCATCATCACCGTCGAAGACCCTGTTGAGTACGAAGTTGAGGGCATCAACCAAACGCAAGTCCGCCACGAAATCGGCCTTAACTTTGCCACCGTGCTACGCACGGTCCTCCGCCAAGACCCAGACGTTATCATGGTCGGTGAAATTCGAGACCGTGAAACCGCCGAAATCGCGATCCGCGCCTCGTTAACAGGTCACCTCGTCCTTAGCACACTCCACACGAACGACGCTCCCGGGGCCCTTACCCGCTTGATTGACATGGAGATTGAGCCCTTTCTTGTCGCCTCTTCTGTTGAGATGATCATCGCCCAGCGCCTCGTTCGGCGTCTCTGTCAAAACTGCAAACAAAAAGCCTCGTTTGAGCCCGGCTTCCTCGAGACATCCCTGGCAGCCCTTAACATTGATCCTAACGAAGCTCAATTTAAAGACATGCTCTTTGATCCAGGCGGCTGCGATGCCTGCCGGGGCCTTGGCTTCCGCGGCCGTGTCGCCATCTCAGAGATACTCCGCGTCACCGAGGACATTCACGAGCTCATCGTCCACAAGGACTCTGCACGCCTCATCCGCGAAAAGGCCGTTGCCGAGGGCATGCGCACCCTGCAGCAATGCGGCTGGGAACAGTGCAAGCGTGGCACAACAAGCCTCACCGAAATCATGAAGTTTGCCGATATCATCGACACACTTTAATGTTCACCCATGCCACTATTTACCTACAAAGCGCTCAATAGCTCGGGGCAAACCACCCAAGGGACGATCGAGGCACCTAGCCGCAAAGACGCTTTGCAAAAGCTTAAAGCTCAGGGCCTTCGCCCAACGAGTATCGAGGCCAAAGAGAGCAGCACAAACACGTCCAAAAAAGAGAAGAAAGGCTTTTCGCTTGCTCAGTTTTCCCTCAAAAGCAATGAGGAAGAGAACACCAAAAAGCGCAAGCGCACCAGCAAGTCTGACAAGATCGCACTCGCCTTCTTCCAAAAGCTCCATCAATTGCATGCAAGCGGCCTTCCCATTGGCGACGCTATCAAGACCCTTCACCAACGCCTGAGTGACCCTCGCTTACGCGAGGTCTGCGGGAAGCTCTGGCGCGACCTTTCAGAGGGGCACCCCCTGGCCAATGCCATTAAGCAATACCCAGACATTTTTGACCCATCCCTCGTCTATCTCATCGAAGCTGGCGAGGCGACAGGCAATATTCTGCCCATCCTAGTCAACATTATCGACCTTCTCGAAGCCCAGATTGAGCTACGCCGCCGCGTCATCTCCGGGCTTACCTACCCCTGCTTTATCTGTCTCATCGCATTCGGGGTCGTTGGTCTATTCATCTTCTACCTACTCCCCCGCATCGAAACGATGATGGCCTCTCTCGGCGGCAACCTCTCCCTTTCCGCAAAACTGCTGATCGGGCTCTCCAACTTTGCCTTCACCGAAGGGCCCTTTATCTTAATAGCTTTAATTATCCTCGTTATTAGTCTCAAACAATGGCGCAGAAAGCCCGCAGGTCGATTCACAACGGATGGTTGGCTCCTTCGCATCCCCTACTTTAAGAACATCTTTATCAATGCAGACATTTGCCGCGTCTCAAACCTCATCGCAACGCTCCTAGAAAGCGGCGTCAATACAACGGAGACTCTCCGCCTCACTGAGCGCTCGGTAAAGAACACCGTTCTTCTCGACCGTTTTCAAACCTGCCGCGCCCAAATCAACGATGGTGCCTCCTTCTCGGCAACCTTCCGCAAAAACGAACTCTTTCCTCCCATGGCACTCGACATTTTGAGCGTCGGAGAAAACACGGGTAACCTCGCCTCCAGTTTTCGCGAAGTCTACAAAATGCAAAGTGAAGAACTCGCCGCAGAACTCAAATTTGTAACAAGCCTTGTCTCTTCAGCGGCTCTAGGCTTTGCCTTCACCTTAGTGACGATTCTCACTCTCGGTATTGTCACGAGCATCCTTCAGCTCAGCCAGAGCTTGATGCGCTAAGCTTTTTTCTTTTTAGCCAAAGCGATCATCTTGCGGATGAGCCATTCGGGATCATGCGCTACAGGTAGCTCTTCGAGGGCTTCGCGAACGGACTGAAAAGCACGCGGCTGACTCATCCAAATGCGCACGATGCGGGCGAATGCCTTTGGACTACGAGCAAGATAGTCGATCCCGTGCTTGCGGAAGAACTTTACGGTGATCCACTCTTGAGGCATCACCCCACCAATTCCATTAAAAATAATAGGGCAGCCAGAAACGATGGTCTCACTCGTTGTGCCCGTCCCGGGGCGGGCAAAAATGGCCGAAGCACAAGCCATAACAGGACGCATATCCTCGGTATAGCCAAGAGTGCGCACCGGCAGCCCAGGATTCTCGCTTGCCCAGGCCTCCAGGGATGCTTTAGCTTCGTCATCCTTGCCACACAGAGCAACGACTTGCGGCAAGACGCCTGATTTAATCAAAGCTTCGAGGGAGGCGCGGTGATTATTAGCGGCATTGGCACCCGTACCCAAGAGCAAGATAAACTTATTAGGGTCGAGCCTCCACGTGTCACGAATATAGTTATCCTTTTCTTCTTGAGAAAGCTTAGGTGCTGAAAAGCGAGGATTTAAAAGGAGGCCACCCACATCATTGTGCCCAGGAGGCATACCGAGCTTTGCTGCCGCCTCGCAAGTTTCTTGGACAGCCCCGAAGAAATGGTCTGCCTTAGGATTCACCCAGTGACGACTAAACCCATAGCCACCAAAATACTCCCCGCAATAGGTTATACATGGGGGTGGGTTTTTAGGGAAGGCCATACGCACTAGGTCAAAAAACCCGTGATTTAAATGATCGTGAACACTGAGAACCAAGTCTGGCTTGAAGGCGCGAAGCTTTTTTAAGAAGCGCTCCTTACCGGGCATGCATTTACCGGAGCGGCATGATGGGAGCACCTCTAGGACATTAAAGTAAATATGGTGCAGCCCTGGCAATGTGCGCTGGATCCAATTGTAAAGCCAAACACCAAAGGTGTAAATAGGGCTTGTCCCCTCGAGAGACTCATGAAGGGAAACTTCAAGAGACATATCGCTAAGGGCTTCACTTTCAGCCCAGGCCTTAAAAGAGCGAGCCCGCATATCGTGGCCACCCCCCGTACTCGATGTTAAAACTAAAACCTTCATGCCTGATTATACATTTTTTGGAGCTCGCGCAGATAAGTCTTGATTGCCTCGCGAAGGGTCACAACAGCATTCTGCGACGTTGTACGATTGGCATAGGCAAAGACGGTTCGCATCAGGCCATAAATACGATAAAACTTTAAGCGAAGCTCATAGTCTTTGCACTGCCAGTTGATATCACCCCGGTAATTGGAACGGAAAGCGACTCGATTAAAGCAACGGATATCGAGGATATAAAAGTCCATAGCAGGATCCCCCCAAACGGCAGTATCCCAATCGATAACGCCTAGGATGCGGGCGTTGTTGTCGACCAAAATATTGCCATGCCACAAGTCTCCATGAATTAACGAGGGCTTCTCAATCTTTTCAAAGGCAGGCCTACACTCGTCGTAAACATCGAGCATGAAGGCTTTATCTTCAGGTAAAAATACTTTTTGGCGAACGCAGTCATCAGCAGACTTTTCAAGCATGAGGCGGAAGGCCGCAGGCCAGGTATCTTGAAGCTCCATAATCGCCTCTCCCCCAACGTAGCCGTACTTATCTGAAGTGATGGCATGAAGTTCACGCGCCATTTTGGCGAGTTGAGTAAGCATGGAATCCAAAAAGCTAGCACCCAAATGTGACCCGTGAAAATTGACCGGATGCCCTTGCATGCACTCCATCAGAGTAATGGTGCGGCCGAGCTCAGCACAAGGAGACTCATGACAAAAAACCTCTGGAATGGGAATATGCGTGTGTTTCTTGACAATGCCCAGAGTAACAGCTTCCCGCTCCATCATCTTTCTTTCGTAGAAGAGGAAGCGATCTAGATCGACGTTTTTCTTGGGACCAATGCGTAGGATGAGCGGAACCTTCCAGCCTTCAATCTTCCAGACTTCAGCGAGAAAATCAAGCTGCAGACAGCTGCATTTGAGTGCATCTGCCTTGTAATCTATGCGATCGGCAACAAGAGCCGCAATGCTTTCAGAGGCTTCAGCATGGATATTTTTGCGCTTCATGGGATAAGACCTATTTCAGGTCTTATTGTTTCTTTTTTGCGCGCTGAATCAAGGATTTAACCCGTTTACGTTGGTCTTCACGAACGATGTAGCCGATACATTTTTTCGTATTACAATAGCATGGATGCTCAAGAAAATGCTCCATGTCGTAGCCATAATCGTAACTAAGCTCTTCCCCTTTAGCGATGGGGCGTGTGGCCATAATCCAAATGTGACCGCGGATATTTTCTGCCTCACAGTTAGGATCGCAGGAGTGATTGATCAGGCGGGCAGGATTGTAAGCGACATTGCCGTCAATATCATAGCGCTTATTGAGCTCAAAAATATAGACAAATCCATCTCCCTTTTTGCGGGCCTTCTCATCCCAGGCGGCCGCGCGGCGCTGAGCCTCTGCCTTGGTGATGCGCTCTCCCACGTACTCGATGATGCGCGCTCCGGCGGGAATATCTTCTTTCGCAAAGAGCCCACGGTTGTGAATACCCGACTTCTTTTGTATATAGAGCTTTTTAGGCGCTGTCTTAGCTGCGCTTCCGTTTGTTGATTCTTTTTTAGATGCCATAGTGAGTCTGCAAGGTAAAGAAGGATGGATGTTTGCAGACCTGCAAAAATTTGCAAGTTTTTGTTGGTCAATCTACAAAAAGAACAAACAAAATAAACTATAGAAATACCGATTACATAGCGCGTGACTGAGTGCTCGAAGGTTTAGGCCGAATCATTTTAAGTCGTTTTTGGACGAAACGGGCAAAACGCGG